>Ga0187847_10000128_pt1 | contig 87921 bp, 78 predicted proteins | sample June2016WEW_4_10_FD_132458 | JGI IMG/M metagenome (GOLD analysis project Ga0187847, IMG submission 132458) | Peatland microbial communities from SPRUCE experiment site at the Marcell Experimental Forest, Minnesota, USA - June2016WEW_4_10 | ecosystem: Environmental > Terrestrial > Soil >...
ACATTCAGCAGCGCCAAGCACAGGCCGTGGGTAAAAAGGAGGCCCGCGTAGCCGCCGAAACGGGCGTCGCGCACCGTCCGCGCCCAGCGCAATTGGTGATCGAGGTAGCCGCGCCAGCCGAAGGCGGCGATATTGGTTTCAACGACTTCTGGACTCAGCGCAATGCGGAAGCCGGCCCCGGAGACGCGCGCCCCAAGCTCGTAGTCGTCGGCCAAGTGGTCCACCAGCGGCAAAAGCCCGCCGATCTTGTCGAGCGCCTCGCGGTCGATCGCAAGCGTGGAGCCGAGGCCGTAGTGCAAGCCGCCCTCGATCCACTTCGACAACAACACACCGGCCTGAAAGTCGGTGGCGATGCCCAGCGCCTCGAGCCGCGAGGGCAGCGTGCCGTGCGCCCGCCCGCGATACAGCGCGGTCACCAGGCCAACCTTCTGAGCGGGAACCGCGGAAGAACTCACGCCGGAGGGAGGCGGGGGTTTCAGAGGCTGCGAAAAAACTGCTTTCGAGAGGCAAGAAGTGTCAGGGCACGACTTCAGTCGTGCCGTAGACGCAGCCTGATCAAGACGGGCTTTAGCCACGGAGGAAGGATCCGGCGGCGCGAAACATGCCATCACTCGCTCCAGGTAGCGCGGCGAGACCGTGATATCCGAGTCGTTGATGAGCAGGTAAGGATGGCGAGCCTGCGCGGCAAGCTGGACCAGAGTATTGACTTTGCCGTTCGATCCCAGCCGCTCCGGGCACACAATCAATCGGATCGCCAAATCGGGAAACTCCGCCATCAACTGGCTGACCGCCGACGCCGCCGGGTCGGCCAGTGAAGAGACCCCGAAGAGCAGCTCAAACTCGCCCGCATAGCTTTGGCGGCAATGGCTGCGGAAGGCGTCGAGCATCCCTGGGTCTAGTCCCTTGAGGGACTTGAGCACGCTCACGCCGGGCGCAAAGGCCGCCAGCGTACCGCGCCGGCCTGCTAAAAAGACCCGCGCCGCGATCAGAGCGGCCACAAAATACCCCATCCCGGCCACGGCCAGCACGGCAGTCAGAATCTCGACAGATTGGGCCAAAATGTACGGCATCCTGGGGGTAAGTGTAACGGAAATCAGGGAACAGGGAACAGGGATTAGGACAGGTTCTTGGTGAGTCGAAGTCATTGCGGGCTTGAAGTTCAGGTCAACGGACCGCCAGCGTTTACCAGGCGGATCCTTCTCCATGGCGAGTAAGGTTGCTTATCTATTCCCTATTCCCTGCCTCACTCGTACCGCAGCGCCTCGATCGGGTCCATCGAAGCGGCCTTCCATGCCGGATAGATGCCAAACACCAGTCCAATGGCACAGGAAACGACAAAGGCGATGACCACCCACGTAAAGGACAAAGCGGCATGAAGGAAGGAGACGGCAAAATGCAAAATCAGCGTGAACAGAGACCCCGCCAGAATGCCGAGCAAGCCCCCAACCACGCAGAGAGTCACCGCCTCCAGCGTGAACTGGAGAAGAATGTTTCTTCTGGTTGCGCCAATGGCCTTGCGGATTCCGATCTCCCTGGTGCGTTCGGTCACCGAGACCAGCATGATATTCATCACGCCCACGCCGCCCACCATCAGGCCGACCGAGGAGACGGCGACCATGAAGGAAAAGAGTCCGATGGTGATGGAATTCCACAGCCGAGTCAGCGAGTCGGGGCCAAAGATAGCGAAGTTATCGTCCTTTTCGAGGCGAACATTGCGCCGGACGCGAAGAAGCTCGCGGATTTCCTCGATGACCAGCGGCTTGTGGGCTGGATCGTCGTACTGTACGGTGATCCAGAAGTCTTTAAGCTCGGGATGGAGTTGACGGAAGGTCTCCAGCGGAAAATAGGCGGAATTATCCTGCGTGTTCCGGCCGCTGCCGAAGGGCTGCGGCTGCCCATCGAGGACGCCAATCACCGTAAAGATGCTGCCGCCACATTCGACGTCTTTGCCGATGGGAGACTCGTCGGGAAAGAGATCCTGGGCGGCATCGCGGCCGAGGACAACCACTTTGGCGCTCCGCTCCTCTTCGGAATCGGTCCACATGCGGCCTTCCAGAAGCTCGATATCGTTGGTTTCTTTCACCGCCGGAGTGTCGCCGTAGAGAATCGTGTTCTCAATCTTGTGAGCCCCATGCTTGAGGGAGACATTGCCAATGCCGAGTTGAAAATTCTGATAGGTCAGGCCCGGATCGACGGCAGAGACAAACGGCAGGCTTCTCATGGCAATGCCGTCCTCATAGGTAAGCTGCTTGCGATTGAGCTCCTCCGTCGTAGGGCGCTTCCCAAAGGGTTCAAAGCGAAAGACCCACAAGTCGTTGGTGCCCAGGGAGCGCACGAATTGATCGATATTGCTGTTCAGTCCGTTAATGGCCGAAGAGATCAGAATGACCGTGGAGATGCCGATGCTGATGCCGAGAATGGTGAGGCCGGAGCGCAATTTGTTCTTGCGCAGCGTATCGAGCGCCAACAGCACGGATTCTTTTGAGTCGCTCAGCCGCATGACTATAACTCCGCTCGCAAGGCAACAATGGGATCGAGTTGCGCGGCCTTGTGCGCTGGATAAACGCCGAAAAACAAGCCCACGCCAGTGGCGACAATTAAACTGGCCAGAATCGACCAAAGCGCAACATCCGAGGGGAACGCAATGATGGCGGTGATGGCCTTTGCCACGCTGATGCCCGCAATCGCACCGATCACGCCGCCGGCCAGCGACATGGTTGCCGATTCGATGAGAAACTGAAGCAGAATATCCTGCCGCCGCGCGCCAAGGGCCTTGCGGATGCCGATCTCACGGGTGCGTTCGGTGACCGAGACAAGCATGATATTCATGATGACAATGCCGCCAATCACCAGGGAGATGCCGGCAATGGCCGTGACCACCGCTCCGAAGTTATCGAGTATCTTACCCAGCAGGTTGCCGAAGGTCGCGCTTGTATCAATCGAGAAAGTATCCGGAGCGCCCGGCGTCAGGTGCCGGCGCGCGCGCATGATGACGCGCAGTTCGTCCGAGACCTCATCCATGACCTCGCCGTCTCCGCCGGTATTCACATAGATCACCATGCTGGCGTGAGCGCCGTAAGCCTGGAGAAATGCGCTCAGAGGAACCGCGACCCAGTTGTCCATGCTCATGCCCAGCATCTTGCCCTGACATTCGCCCAGCCCAATCACTGTATACGGAGAGCCATCGACGCGAATCTCCTTGCCGAGAGGGTCGCCGGGGCCGAGCACATTGTCCACAATGTCGCAGCCGACGATAGCCACGTGGGCGCTGTGCTCGTCCTCGAGTTCGGTGAAGGCGCGTCCGTAGACGATATTCAGATTCGAGATCGGCGGCATGGTCCAGGTCCAGCCGCGAATGTCCGTGTCCGTCGTGGATTTGGTCCCGTAGACAATCTTCCCCGTGGAGTTGCGCAGCCCGCCCACCGACGCGCAGGATTTGCACTCGGAAACGATGGCCTTGTAGTCGTCGAAGGTGACGTCTTTTCTCTTCTGAAAGGAGAGATACTCGTCCACAGTGATAAAGGTCTCCGGCATCTTGCTGATCGTGACCACGCTGGCGCCGTATGTGTCGATTTTAGCGGTGACAAATTGCTTGGCGCCGTTGGTGAGGGTAACGACCGTGATCACCGACGCGACTCCGATGACCATTCCCAGCAGCGTGAGAATGGTGCGCAGCTTGTTGGCCCACAAGGACTGCAACGCGAGTTTTAGGGCCTCACCGAATAGCATGGTCCGCTTTCGTTGCTGGAGCATAGGACGGACGAGCCCCGCCGATGCCGGCTCGACACTCATCTGGTACGCAAGGAGGCGCGATTCGGTTCCGCCAGGAACCCCTCACCGCCCCGAACTGCCAAATCCCTTTTCAGCGCGCGCCGAGTCTTCCAGGCTCTCCACGGTTTCCACGTCCCCAGTGAGCACCGGCACCGGAATCATCTGGGCAATCTTCTCGCCTGCCTTCAATTCGACGGCCGTCTCGCCCAGGTTGGTCATCAGCACCAGTATCTCGCCCCGGTAGCCGGCGTCGATCACTCCGGCGGTGGTGGCAATGCCCCGCGCCGCCATCGACGATCGGTCCCGCACCAGCAGACCCAGGGGGGCGCAGGTCGCCGGGTGCCGCGCCTCGACGGCAATCCCGGTCCGCACCTTCACCGTAGCCCTGGGAGCCAGCACCACACCCTCCAGCGCAAACAAATCATAGCCCAGATCCTCGCCGGGATGGGCCACCACGGGCGCGCGCGCCCCCGCCTCCAACAGCTTCACTCGCAGCATGAATCCATGATAACGGAGCAGGGTTGCGAACAAGCGGCATCGGCAGCGCTGCTGACTTCGCCAAGAAATGGCCAGCCCCGGAAGGGAAGCTCTCCCGGCCGGGGCTGTCGTTGGTGCATCCAATCAATTCGGCAAAAGGACCTGTAAGCCGAATTCTGTCGTGTGCGGTCATTCCTCTAGACGCCGCGTTGCCGCGGACGTTCATCAGCGACCTACCCGGAGGTTTCGGACCTTGCATGGAGCAGCCTTGCGGCGCCGGGCCGGCACCGAACACGCACCTTGCTCCGGGCGCGCGTCTCCCTCCCTATTTGGTCTTGCTCCGTGTGGGGTTTACCCTGCCCCCGGCGTTACCGCCGGGGCGGTGCGCTCTTACCGCACCATTTCACCCTTACCCCGGCGCTGGAGTTTCCGCAACGGCGGGCGAACCCGGCAAGCCGGGCCAACTCGGGTATTGCGTTTCCAGGGCGGCCCTCGACCGGCTCCAAAGGAGACAGGCCGAGGGGTAGCCGAGGCGGTATCTTTTCTGTGGCACTGGCCGTCTGTGGGCTTTGAGGCCCACATCCCGGACGTTATCCGGCACACTGCCCTGCGGAGTTCGGACTTTCCTCCCCCGGCGGACTTCGCGTGAGCGAACCCTCCGGCAGCGACCGCCCAGTCCTCCTGCCAGGGTCTAGTTTACCTCGAATCGGGTTCCTCTACTGCTTCGGTCGTGGAACGGTCTGAATCCGCCGATGTTAAAAGCATGAGCCTAAGCCGTTTAAACATCTCCCGCCAGATCGAAGGCGCGCGACGAGCGCCCTAGTCTGAAAATCGAGGCCCGGCGCACCGATCCGTTTCGGATATGCCTCAGACGGCCTCATGGGGAAGAAGTGCCTCATTCTGCTTCCAGTTTGCAGGCGAAACCACAGGTTGCGACAGGCAAAGCAAGGCGGAACGATTTCAACTTCCGCGATCCCTTTGTCTACAATGGTTTTGACCACCATGCCCCCATCCAAATCAATGAACCAAACCATCACAAAGGATCTCATACGGCGGCTCGCCGGGGACCGTTACTTCGAGCGCGGCGTGAACTACTTCCGGCAGGGCAGGGTTGCCGAGCTTGAGGACTTTGGCGACAGCGTCGAGGCAATCGTCGAAGGCACTGAAGAATATGTGGTCAAGCTCACGGCCAAATCCGGCGATCTGGAACACGACTGCAACTGTCCGCTGGGGTTGGACGAAGAGTTTTGCAAACATTGCGTGGCTGTGGCGCTAGCCTGGCTGGATGCGCAGTCCACGGCCGTGCCCCAAAAGCCTGGCGGCCCAAAGAAAGCCGCTAACTCCACCAAGATCACCGCTGAAGATATTGCCGGCGCCTTGGACGCGGCCGACAAGGCAACGCTGGTCAAGTTGCTTCTGCAATGGTCCGAAGACAGTGCGGAGTTGCGGGAGAAGCTAACCCAGATTGCGGCCCGCCGCAAGGGGCCGGAGGCTGGGATTGCGCTGGCCAGAAAGACCCTGGAGAAGGCGATTCGCATCCGCGGTTTTGTTGATTGCCGCGAGGCGCGCACCTATGCCGCCGGGGTGGAGGCGGCTATCGATCTGGTCGAGGAACTCTTCAGAAGCGGCCAGGCAGTTGGTGTCATCGACCTGTGCGAGACCGGTGTGCGCTTGCTCTCGACGGCTATCGAGCAAATCGACGACTCCGACGGCTACATGACAATGCTGCTGGAGCGGCTTCAGGATCTGCATCTTCGGGCGTGTGCCGCGGCGAAGCCCGACGCGACGCTTCTGGCCCGCAAGCTTTTTCAAGCCGAGATGAGCGGCGGCTTTGGCGAGTGGAGCAATGCCGCGGAGAAGTATGCCGAGGTGCTGGGCGAGGAGGGGTTGGCGGCTTATCGCCGCCTGGCCGAAGCCGCGTGGGCCAAAGTACCGGAAAAGACGGAGCGGGGCCGCGATTCCGGAAGCGTGAGCCACTTTGCGATTACCAGAATCATGGAGGCGCTGGCCCGCCAGTCCGGCAATCTTGATGACCTTGTTGCAGTGCTCGAACGCGACCTGAGTTACGCAAACCAGTATCTGCGCATTGCCGGACTCTATCGCAAAGCGGGGGGCCATGAAAAAGCGCTGGCATGGGCGGAGCGTGGCATGAAAGCCGTGACGGGTTACGAGGGCGCCGCGCTGCGTATCTTTGTCGCAGAGGAATACCGGCACAACGACCGCCACGCGGACGCTCTGCGGATTATATGGATCGAGTTCCGTGACAGTCCTGGCCTGGAAACCTACAAGCGGTTGGAGGAGTTTGCCCGCGCTGCTGAGGACTGGGACGAATGGCGGGGCCAGGCACTGGCCCATGTGCGCAAAACGCTCGCTGGCGATCAACACAAGTCCCGCGGCAATGCGACAGCATTTGTGCAAAGTTGGCGCTTCCGGAAGCGCGACCGCTCCTTGCTGGTGGAAATATTTCTCTACGAACGCAAAGCCGACGAGGCGTGGGCTGAGGCTCAGGCCGGAGGATGCGGCGATACTCTGTGGCTGCATCTTGCGCAATTGCGCGAAAAACAACATCCTGCCGACGCTGCGGCGATCTATCTTCGACTCGCCGACCAGGATATTCTCCAGGCAACCGGCAACTACGACTCCGGCGTTGCGCTGCTGGAGCGCGCGGCGGCGGCGGCGCGCTCCGCGGGAGAGAGCGCTAAGTATGAAACCGAATTCGATGTGCTGCTGAAGAAATACAAAGCCAAGAGAAATCTGCAAAAGCTGGTCGCGAATCGGCGGCGCTTCCTCTATCTGGGCGCCCAGGCCCAATAGGCCGCCAAAGAGGAGACGGTGGCAGCTTCCCCTGGAGGAATTCAGAACGCCTCGGATTCCCGCAATCATTTGAATCGACAGGCAGCGTGTAGCCATCCATACCCTGCGGAGAGTATTCTTCGCCATTACAGCCAAGCATGGCCCGGCTCCCGGCTGATTCATCCCCGGATTCATCTCATCGCTCGCCTCGAAACAAGGAGAAGACAATGAAGATTGTTGCAACCATCGCACGTCTGCTGCTGGGACTGATGTTTCTGGTCTTCGGCCTCAATATGTTCCACAATTTCATTCCCATGGGGCCGATGCCGACTGGGCTGGCCGGGCAGTATATGGCCGCCCTGTTTGCCGCGCACTACTTTTACGTGGTGGGCGCGATTATGGTTCTCTCCGGGAGTCTGCTGCTGGTGAACCGGTTTGTGGGGCTGGGGTTGACGCTGCTTGGTCCCGTGCTCTTCAACATTCTTGTGTATCACCTGCTGATGAACCCGGGTGGCATTGGAATGGGCGCGTTTGCGACGCTTCTTTGGCTGCTGGTCAGCTGGGAGCATCGGATAGTGTTTGAAAGGCTCTTTGCGTCGCGGCTCGAAGAATGAAGGTGTCGCCGAGTAAGGGCTGCCCGGATGAGGACTGAGGGTTGCTGGCTACAATCAAGCTAGCAATGATTCAGTACCTCTATCTCGGCCGCGTTGACTACAGCGAAGGGTTGCGCTTGCAAGCGGAGATTGCCGGGCTGCTGGCGGAGGGGCGCGTGCCGAACGTGCTCCTGCTGCTGGAGCACCCGCCGGTGCTCACGCTGGGCCGCAACGCCAACCGCTCCAACATCCTCGCCTCCGACGAGCTGCTCGCCAGCCGTGGCGTCGCCGTGCACGAAATCAACCGCGGCGGCGACGTGACCTATCACGGGCCGGGCCAGTTGGTGGGCTACCCCATCTTCGACCTGCGCACCCTGCGCACCTCGGGCGGCGGCCGCATGGGACCGGTAGACTTCGTTCGCGGAATGGAAGAAGCGCTGATTCGCCTCTGCGGCGGCTTTGGTGTGCGCGCCGGGCGCATCTGCGGCCTTACCGGCGTCTGGTGCCCGGCGAAGAGCGGACCCGATCGCAAGATCGCAGCCATCGGCATTCATGTCGCGCGCGCCATCACCTCGCACGGCTTTGCCTTCAACACCACCACCAACCTACACGATTTCGAGCTGATCGTTCCCTGCGGCATTCCCGATCACACAGTCACCAGCCTGCAACAAGAGCTACTGAACCCAGAAGCCAATCCAGATGCCCTGCCCTCGCTTGAAGCCATCGCCAATCAGGCGGCGCGGTTCTTCGGCCAGGTCTTCGGCGAACAAGTGCTGGCGGTCGAGAGCCTTGAGGCGCTGCGCGCTCAGGCCGCATCCGCTCCCGCGGCTCCAGTGCAATTCCCAGCCGAAGACACGCCCCTTCGGGTTCCCTCCGAGTTCGAACGCCTGCGCGGCAGCGCCGCCCGCCCGGTCCGCGCCTGAGAATCGGTTCACGCCAAGCGCCCGGCTGCCGCGCCGCTCGCCCCGCAGTATGCGCAACAATTTATAATCCGACACAATGCGGTCCTGCCCCGGAACCTGCCCAGATCGGCGGTCTGGGCGCGATCCGCATCGCGGAGAAAGCTCCATGCCAACGGACGTAATCATGCCCCAGATGGGCGAGTCGATCTTCGAGGGCACCATTACCAAGTGGCTCAAGAAGACCGGCGACCATGTCGAAAAAGACGAGCCGCTATTTGAGATTTCGACTGACAAGGTGGACGCCGAGATTCCCTCGCCCGTGGCCGGCGTGCTCACCGAGATCAAGATCCCCACAGGCGCAACCGTCGAGGTCAATACTGTGGTCGCGGTCATCGGCGATGCGGCCTCTGTTGCAGCGGCGAAACCCTCCGCGGATCAACTCCCTCAAGTGCAGGCTGCGGGCTCCAGCGCGGCCATCGCCAGCGCAGAATCAGCGGGGGCTTTAGCCCCGGAGGAAGTGCCTTCCGCGAACCTGCCTGCAAGCAGCTCAGGTCACCCTCAGCGCTCTTCGCCTCTGGTGCGGCGCATCGCCAAAGACAACAACCTCGACCTCAGCCAGATCGCCGGCACCGGCTCGGCCGGCCGCATTAACAAAGAAGATGTGCTTGCCCACCTCGCCGCGCACGGCCCCGGCAGCGCCGCATCCCCTGCAAATGCGCCGCAGGCGCCTCTGGCCGCACCGCAGGTGCCACAGGTGGCGCCGATGACCAGGATGCGCGCCATCATCGCCCAGCGCATGGTCGAAAGCCTTCAGATCAGCCCTCACGTCCACACCGTCTACAAAGTGGACATGACCCGCATCGCCCGTCTGCGCGAACGCGAAAAGGCCCGCTTCGAGCAGCAAGCCGGCGTCAAGCTCACCTATATGCCCTTCATCGCCTCCGCCGCCGTCCAGGCGCTGGCCAAATTCCCCATCGTCAACGCCTCGCTCGTCGACGGCTCCATCCACTATCACCCCAACATCCATCTCGGCATCGCCGTGGCTCTCGAAGGGGGCCTGATCGTGCCCGTGGTCCGGCAGGCTGAGGGGCTGAGCTTCCCCAGCCTTGCCCGCGCCATCGCCGACCTCGCCACCCGCGCGCGCACCAAACGGCTCTTGCCCGACGAGATACAGGGTTCCACCTTCACCCTCACCAACTCCGGCGTCTTCGGCGGCGAGTACGGCACACCCATCATCAACCAGCCCGAGTCGGCGATTCTCGCCATCGGCGGCCTGCGCAAGGAGCCGGTGGTGCTCACCGACGCCGAGGGCAACGACAGCATCGCCATCCGCTCAATGCAATACTTCTGCCTGGGCTTCGACCACCGCACCATCGACGGCGCGGATTCAGGCAAGTTCATGAGCGAGTTCAAGCGCGCGCTGGAAGGCTGGGACAAGCCGATTGGGTAAGCCCCCCTGGAGTGATTCTCTCGCTTACTCCCGCTTCCCCCACGGGTCATACGTCCCCGCGCTCCAGCTATGCCCCTCAAGGTCTTTCACCGCGAACTCCCGGCTCCCATACGGCGTCTCCCGCAGTGGCCGGATCACCACCGCTCCCGCAGCCATGGCCCGCGCATAAGCCGCATCGGCGTCGGCCACCACAACATAGCAGCTTCGCGTCTCGATGCCGCCCAACTTCTCCGGCGACTTGAAGCCCCGCCCGTACTCGTCGTCCTTAACCGACCCGAGCATGATCATCCCGCCGCCCAGGGTCAGTTCGGCGTGGGCGATCGTTCCGTTTTCCCCTTCATACACGGCGTGGCGCTCGAAGCCAAAGACGCTGCAAAGCCAGTCGATGGCGGCAGGCGCGTTTCGGTAACGATGGCCGGGGATAAGAGTACTCCCGGAATTGCCCATGGGGAACCCTCCGCTAAAAGAGTAGAACGAACAAACTTAGAGGGCAATAGGGTATGATTCCCTTGATGCGTTTGCCCACCGACGATTCACTTCTGGTGCAAATAATGAGTGCTGCCTTCGCCGACGCGGCGCAACGCGCGGGCGAACGGCTGGTCTGTCGGCAGGGCTGCACGCAGTGCTGCCATGGAGTCTTCGCTCTCAACCCGCTGGATGCGCTGCGGCTGCGCTCCGGCATGGACATTCTGCGGGCCACCGAGCCGGCGCTTGCCGCTGAAATCGAGCATCGCGCGGGGATGTGGATTGTCGAACACCAGCCAGGCTTTCCGGGCAACTCGGAGACCGGTCTGCTGGGCACTTCCAATTTCGATCGCGAGCGCTTTGAGGGATTCGCCAACGAAGCGCCCTGTCCGGCGCTCGATCCCGAAACCGGCCGCTGCGACGTGTATGAATGGCGTCCGATGACCTGCCGCATTTTTGGTCCGCCGGTCCGCATGGGAGACGGCGGCGCGCTCGGTCACTGCGAGTTGTGTTTCAAGGGCGCGAGCGAGGCCGAGGTGGCCGCCTGCGAAATGACGGTCCCCTTCGATCTCGAGTCTGAACTGCTCGGAGAGATTCCCACGAAGGACGAGACCGTCGTGGCGTATGCTCTGCTGAAGTGAGCGCGCCGTCCAACCGCGTTAAACTAAGCCTTGGACCCCCTCATGCCAACACGCCCCTGCTGGGTTGAAATTCGCACCCGCTCCCTTGAAGACAACTACCGCTTGCTCTCCGGCCTGGCAGCTCCCAATGCGGAACTGCTGGCCATCGTCAAGGCCAACGCCTACGGCCACTCGCTCGACCTTTGCACTCCCGCGACGGTGCGCGCCGGTGCCCGTTGGCTGGGCGTTACCAGCGTGGAAGAAGGCGTCGCCGCGCGCGCGTTGTGCCCCGATGCGCGCATCCTGGTCATCGCCGGAGTCTTTCCCGGCCAGGGAGCCGATCTCGTGCGCCACGCGCTCACCGCCGTGGCCTGGGAGCCGTGGCAATTCGACGAGCTGGAAGCCGCTGCCCGCTCTGCCTGTGCTGCAGCCGATTCGCTCCCGGTGCATCTGGAGATCGACACCGGCATGAGCCGCCAGGGGGTGGCCACCGATCATCTGGCTCCGCTGCTGGCCCGGTTTGTTCCAGGGTCGCCGCTTCGCCTCGAAGGGATTATGACCCACCTGTTCGCCGCCGATGAGGCCGACGGCAGGGTGACGGCGGCGCAATTGGACCGGCTCGATCAAGCGCTGGGCAAGGTCGAGGCCGCTGGAATCTACCCGGAGTGGCTCAACGTCGGCAACTCCGCCGCGCTGTTGTCCGGTCAGGCCGCCCCGATTGCCGCCCTCGCCGCCCGCCACGGGATGAAGGCGCTGCTGCGGCCGGGCCTGGCGCTCTACGGCCTCGCGCCCCAATTTGAATCCCCCGAGCCTGACTCCCTCTCCGAGGCGCGCGCCCGGCTCCAGCCCGTGCTTCAATGGAAGACCCGCGTGGTTGGTGTGCGGAGCGTCCCCGCCGGCGCCGTGGTGGGCTATAACGGAACCTTCGTCGCCACCGAGCCGATGCGTCTGGCATTGGTGGCCGCGGGCTACGGAGACGGCCTCGATCGCCGGCTCGGCAATCGCTTCTGCCTGCTGGTCCGAGGGGCGCGCGCGCCTCTTGTGGGCCGCATCAGCATGGACCAGGCGGTCTTGGATGTAACCGAAATCCCGGCAGTGGAAGCCGGCGACGAAGTGGTAATTCTCGGCGCGCAAGGCGGCGAAACCATCTCCGCCTTCGACCACGCCGGGGCTGCGGGTACGATTCCCTGGGAGGTCTTCACCCGCATCGGCGCCCGCGTCCCGCGGATTGCAGTCTAGCGGCTTCCCGGTCCCGCATTTGGGAACTGATTACAGGAACCCGCCGGATCCCCCTGCACCGAGTTGACTGGTTTTGCTGTAGCCGACCGAAACTCGTGACGACGGGAGCCGAGCATGAAGATGATCGGCTGTGACCTTCATCCGTGATTCCAGCAGATTACGTGCCTCAACCAGGCTATCGGCGAGTGCGGCGAACGGCGCCCGTACCTTCCCCGGCAAGTGGCCGAGTTGTATCGCAGCTTGCCGCCAGGCCAGGCGCGGATCGGCATGGAAGGGGGCGGCCGGCTAAAGAGCAACTTTTCCCGTGCCGCCGGGTTATCTTTAAGCGTGTATCTTCAACATCTGGAGGAAGTACTCATGAACCGGATTGGTTTTGGATTCCGTTCCGCCGCCTGCGCCGCCCTGCTCTCGGCGCTTTCCGCTCTCGCACAGCAGGCCGGCTCCGTCCCGCCGGCCATCCTCGCCGCCAAGAAGATCTTCGTCTCCAATGCCGGAGCAGACACCGGTCTCTTTCCGCACCCTTTCTCCGGCGATCCCAGCCGGGCTTACGCGCAGTTCTATACCGATCTCAAGGCCGCCGGCCAGTTTGAAATCGTGGCCGACCCAGCCGACGCCGACCTCGTGCTAGCGCTTCAGCTCACCGCGCCCAGTTGCCCAGTAACGGAAAGAGGGATGATCGGCGTGAATTGCGCCCCCGAGTCCGTGCTCCATCTCGTCATCTACGACCGCAAGACCCACTTTGTCCTCTGGACGATGACTCAGTCGATCGGGGTTGCCGATACGCAAAAGGCCCACGACCACAACTTCGACGCCGCCATTTTTGTACTCATGGAGAAGTTCCAGCAGCTCTCCGGCAAACCCGTCACGCCGTTCAAGTAAGGCTTGCCATGGGTAGCCGCTACCTGTTTTGCAGATTATTTCTCCTATCCTGCTAGCGTGGAATTGCCGATCTAAAACGGCAGGAGAGAGAGATGAGATTCAGCGCAGCGGGAATGGATTTGCTCAAAAGGTCGGAGGGGTTTCGCAATCGCGTCTACCGGGATACGGCCGGGTTTCCAACCATCGGCTATGGCCACAGGCTGCTGAACCCAGCCTCGTTCCCCAACGGCATCGATGAGCCCCAGGCTGCCGAGATACTGGCCACCGACGTGCGCGACGCCGAACAGGCCGTCCAGCGCCTGGTCAAGGTTCCGCTCACGCAGGGGCAATTCGATGCGCTGGTGGACTTCTGCTTCAATCTCGGCGCGGGCCGGCTCGCCGCCTCGACCCTGCTCAAGTGTCTCAACGCGGGCAGGTTCGACGACGCCGTGGAGCAGTTGCTGCTCTGGGACCACACCGGCAAGCAGCAGGTCGCCGCACTCAAAGTTCGCCGCGAGGCCGAGGCCGAACTGTGGCGAACAGCCCCGGCGCAGCATTCGGTTGCGGCCTGAAGCTCTCGCGGCTGCGTACCCAAATCTGTCTGGGTGCCCCATCCATTCCGCAGTCTCATCGCGGAATGGGTGGGAAACCACGAACCTCAATCAGCCTTGCCGATCTCCGCCACTTCCAGCCGTTCGCCCTGCTTCAAGTAGCCCTTGCGCCGAAACCAGTCTTCCATCGCCGGTCGAAGGCGCTCAAGAGGCACGCGCGTCCCAGCTTCGAGCACCCCGTCGGCCACCGGCAGCGTGTCGTCGAAGACCGCGTCGTTGGTAAAGTTGCGCATGGCGAAGTTGTCGATCCAGCGAATCGGGCACGCGTGCCGTCCGCCGCTCGTGTCCACCCGTTCAATCGATAGTCTGCGCGCGAACATCCTTCCACTCTAACGGAACGCCGACGCCCGCGCCGCAATCCGATTACGGCTTCTTTTCCCCCACCACCCGCGCGTCCTTGCCCTGTTCCGTCTCCACATGAAAGCGCTTGAAGTCGTAATCGCGCTCGATGCCGTGCTGGCGAAGCCCCTTGATCAGAAAGAAACGCACTGCCCAGGTTGCCTCGCCGCCGGTCGGGAACCATATCTCCCCATTCACCGGCGCTTGATCGAAGTGAAGATTGGAGCCCTTTTCGACATTGGCCACCAGGCCTCCGCCAACATGAAAGTTGTCGTTGAAGCTCACGTCGAGATGAGCCACCACGCGGTCGGCTTCGTCGATCCACACCGTCCCTTGCAGCTTCTTGGATGCGTCTTCGGCCATTCCATGCGTCTTTGCGTCCTTGCGTCCCACAAAGTCGAAGACGATCGTTGGCCGGCCGCGATAGCTCTCGCGGCGCTCATTGCGTACGTCCATCACCTCCAGAATGTGGCTCAGCGTGATGGCCTGGCCCTCCAGCGGCTGATCCGGCGGCGTCTTCTGCGCCTTCTCCACCAGCCTGGTCACCCGCCCGGTCTCCTTCTGCTGCTCCTCGTCCGTCAGCGGCTTGCCGTTCTTCTTCACTTGCCGCCCGATCTGGTGGCCGTTGACGAAAAACATTTCATACTCGGCGGTCTCCGTCTTCTTGACCTGACCGTTTGAGTCGATGTCCTGGGTGGTCTGCAACGAGGTGAAGGTATAGTTCTCGCGCACCTTGTCGAGCTGCATCTGGTGTTCATGAACCTCGCGCATCAGTTGGCGAAGATCGGGCAGAGGCGGCGAGGCTGCCTGCTGGGCCAGCGCCTGCGAAGCGGGCTGCAAAGCCAGCAGCAGCGCCGCGAGCGGGAAGATGCGCAATACGTGCATGAAGGCCAATCTCAATAATCTCCGGCCCGCAACAACAGCCGCGGAGCCTATCCTCTTCGACCCGCCACGCTCCGAAAGGTCGCGCCTCGCTCAGCGCGCGTACAGCTTCTCGCCCGCCTTCAACTCGACCGGCAGGCGGTTCTGCTCCGGCGGCTGGGGGCAGTTGGCGTAGGGAGTGTACGCGCAGGCCGGGTTCTCCAGGCGGTTGAAGTCCAGCGTCAGATTGCCCGGCTGGCCAAGCCCGTGGTCGGGCAGCCCGGTGTGCAAAAACCGCGCCTCGGCATAAGTTGTACTCTGGCTGGTCGTGTCGCGCAGGATAAAGAATAGCGTCTGGCCTCCGGTCTCTTCGACCACCGGCTCCAGCCGCAGCGTCTGGCCGTCGAGGGTGAACTCGGCAATGCCCGGCGCAGGCAGGTCGAGCGTCGTCCCCAGGCCGGTGGGAATCTTCTCGATGCGCGGCGGGTCAAAGGGAATCCACACGGCGGTCAAGCGGAAGCGCGGGTCGGGGACGTACCAGTTGAGGCCGTGGAAGGCGGCGCGCGTGGGCGCATCGGCGTCTTTGATGCGCAGCGCGAAGCGGCCGCCGCGCGCCAGCACGGCCAGGGTCAGGCCATGCCATGCGATCACCGGAGGCTTGGCATTACCCACAGTCAACTGGCCTTCGCGGGCCGGAGCGCCGTCAACGGTCAGATCGGGCGGAAAGCCGCCGGCGGGCGCAAGCAACTGGACGATCGTGTCGCTCGGGGCGGTTTGCTTGCTGGCCGTCTTGCCGCCGGCAACTTTGCCGCTGACGGTGAGCAGGCCGATGTGATCGGGCGCCTGGGCGCGCACCTGAATCAGATTGTCTTTGGCCGCGCCGAAGGAGTTGAACCCGGGTTTGAGCCACTCCAGGCCCACCAGCGTGAGCCATCCGTCGGGGGCCGACACCGCGCGCTCCCGCTCCGCGCGCCATGCGTCGAGTCCTTGCCGCCAGTCGGAGTCGCCTGCGCTTGCCTGTGCCGTCGCGGTGTCCTGCGCCAAGGCCGGAGCGCCCGCCAGAACGCACAAGCCGGTGGGCAGCAATACCAATAAGAATGTCGCAAGTTCTGACAGTCTGTTTTTCATCCGTAGGCGCTCCTGATTCCACTCCGGCCTAACCTATTATGCCCGCGCGGCGCGGCGCTGTTAGACTTTTGCGAAGAGGTCGGCGAAATTTCGAGCGAGGCGAATCGCATGAACCTGTCGCAGCACGCTTGTTTGGCATTTTTCCTTTTCATGCCGATCCAATTCCGGGCGCAACAGCTTCCCGCTCCGGCGGCTGCCGCGCAGCCGGATGCCGCCTCGGGGTCCGCACCCTTGGATCTCCCATGCTGAGCGAATCGGCCGGGTTGACAGCGTCCTTGCCGCACCCTAAGATTAGAAGGGAATACCTTGCGATCTTTCTTGCCTAATCGCCAGAAAAATCAAAGGTTTAGCGGGTTCCTACGGGCGCTGTCACCCTCACCGGAGCGCCCTCGAAGCCCATACGGGGAGCGGGAGAGATGCCTGAGGCGCGCGTCAGTCCGCGAGAGCGGCTGGTGCTTACCACTATCATCGAGCTCTACATCGCTACCGGCGAGCCGGTGGCCTCGCAGGCGGTTGCGCGCTTTTTTGCCGACCGCGAAGGGCTCAGTTCGGCCACCCTGCGCAATGTGATGGCCACGCTGGGCGAGGCGGGCCTGCTGGAGCAGCCGCACACCTCCGCGGGCCGGGTGCCCACCGCCGCCGCCTTCCGCTACTACGTCGAACAGATCACCCGCCCTGAGATGCAAATGGGCCGCATGGCCTCCGTCGCGCAGGCTTCCGCAATCGGCGCGCTGCCGCCGCCGATGAGCGAGGCCCGCCGCGGGCAGATCGAAGAGAGCTTCTCCGGCGTCGCCAGCACCAACGATTATCTGGAGCGCACCTCGCACGTGCTGGCGTTGCTTTCGCATGGCCTGGGTGTCGCGCTGGCCAGTTCCACCGCCTCCCAGGTGCTGGAGCACATTCACTTTTCGCGGCTCTCGACGGGACGTGTGCTGGCCGTTCTGGTCACCCAGGCCGGCGCTGTGCAGGACCGTGTGCTGGCTCTCGACCGCGAACTGACCCACATCGAGCTGGAGACCGCCGCGCGCTATCTCAATGAGAACTTCCGCGGCTGGCCCATCGACCGCATCCGCTCCGAGGTTGCCCGCCGCGTCGAGTTGGAGCAGACCGCCTACCAGCAGATGCTGGCCTCGGTCGAAGAGCTCTGCCGCAAGGGCGCTCTGGCCGGCGGTGAAGCCGGCCCCGCCATTTTTGTGGACGGCATGGCCAACCTGATCGCCGCCGAAGTGGACCGCGAGCGCCTGCGCCAGATGCTGCTGGCTCTCGAAGCCAAGCAGCGGCTGGTGGCGCTGCTGACCGCCTACGTGGACGGCCGCCAGCAGGAGGTGCGCGTCGTGGTGGGCCTCGACGACTCCTCGCCGGCCATGCAGGATCTGGTGCTCATCGGCGCTCCGGCGCGGCTGGGCGGCGCAAATCTAGGCACGGTAGCCGTGATTGCCCCCACCCGCATTCAATATCAGGAGATGATTCAGGCGGTGCGCTACATCGCCCGGCTCTCCGAGCGCCTGCTGGAGATTCCCGCCGATTAGGCCTGGCCAGCGCTGGCAGACCTGATTGAAACCCGCGTTGTTTTAGAAGAGCAAACGAGAACCCGACGCCCGCCGCCGGGTTGACGATTGAAACTGATACCAAGGATTGTTTCGGAGAAATATAGACTGATGCCAGAACAGGAAACAGAATTGAAGCTGTTGGAGAGGCACGGGCACGAACAAGCCGTCGCTCTCGAAGAGCCGCCCATTGAAAAGCCCGTCGAACCGGCTCTGCCCGCGAGCGCCGAGGAGCCGCTGAGCAAAGCGCTGCCAGAACCGCCAAGCAAAGCGCAGGAGGAACCGAAGAGCAACACGCAAGAGGAGCAGCCGACCAAGCCGCAGCAAGAGCCGCTGAGCCAGGCGCAGGAAGATCCCCCGACCAAGGCCCAGTTTGACCAGCTCAAGGCCGAACGCGACCAGTTGCACGACCGCGTCGCCCGCCTCCAAGCCGAGTTTGAAAATGCCCGCAAGCGCACCGAGCGCGAACGCATCGCCGACCGCGACTACGCAACTGGCAGCGTGGTCGAAAGGTTCCTGCCCGTCGTCGACAACTTCGAGTTGGCGCTCAAATCCACCGGCACGCCCGAGCAGTTGCGCTCCGGCGTCGAATTGATTGTGAAGCAGATGGAAGATGTTCTGCGCCAGTTGCAGGTCACCGCGATTCCCGCCCTGGGCGAGGGGTTCGATCCCCGTCTGCATGACGCGCTCGGCTCGGTCGAGCGCGACGATTTACCCGATCAGCATGTGGCCGAGGAGGTTCGCCGCGGCTATAAGCTGCGCGACAAGCTCTTGCGCCCAGCGCTGGTGCGCGTCGCCTCCAACCCCAAACAGAAAAGCGAATGAGTCCGAATCCAAGAGTGAGCAAAGCCGACTATTACGAGATTCTGGGTGTCTCGCGCGAGGCCACCGATCAGGAATTGAAGAGCGCCTTCCGCAAGCTGGCGCTCAAGCACCACCCTGACCGCAACCCCGGCGACCACGCCGCCGAGGATCGCTTCAAGCAGGCCAGCGAGGCCTATCAGGTGCTCAGCGACGCCGACAAGCGCGCCGCCTACGACCGCTATGGCCATGCTGGCCTCAGCGGGCAGGGTTCGGGATTTGGCGGCTCGCCCTTTGCCGGCGGCGTCGATATTGGCGACCTCTTCGGCGATCTCTTCGGCGAGATGTTTTCCGTGGGCGGCAACCAGCAGCGAACCGCCCGCCAGCAGCGCGGCGACGACCTGCGCTTCGATCTGGCCATCGACTTCGAGGCCGTTCTCTTCGGCGCCGAGACCGAGGTCAAGGTTCGCCGGCTCGATCTCTGCGGCGCATGTCATGGCCGCGGCAGCGCCTCCGGCCGCGGGCCGACCGTCTGCGCCCAGTGCCAGGGCCGCGGACAGGTCCGCTATCAGCAGGGCTTCTTTGCCGTGGCCCGCACCTGCGGCGCCTGCGGCGGCACGGGCCAGGTCATCGGCGACCCTTGCCTCACCTGCCGCGGCGAAACGCGCGTCACCAGCGAACTCAAGCTCAGCGTCAAGGTGCCCCCGGGCGTCGAGGACGGCACCCGCATCCGCTACTCCGGCGAGGGCAGCGCCGGCCGCTCCGGCGGTCCCAAAGGCGACCTCTACGTTGTGCTCTCCGTCCGCCCCCATGAGTTCTTCGAGCGCAACGGCCACAACCTCCACTGCGTCATCCCCATCAGCTTTCCCCAGGCCGCCCTGGGCGCGGAAATCGAAATTGACGCCATCGACGGCCCGGTCACCTTCAAGATTCCCGAGGGTACGCAGAGCGGCCGCGAGCTGCGCGTCCGCGGCCGCGGCGTCCCCTTCCTCAACGAAAAGGGCAAGGGCGACCTGATCGTCAAGGTGGTCGTGCAGATTCCCAAGAAGCTCAGCCGCAGCCAGCGCGACCTCGTCGGCCAGCTAGCGGAGTCGCTCTCCGTCGATAACAAGCCTGCCTCGCCCAGCCTCATCGAAAAGATGAAGGACTTGTTCAATTGAGGAACTCTGGCCGTTTACAATGGCTTCTAGAGATTTCGACCTTGATGAACTGGGCGCCCGGCGAACATGTTATGGTCGCGGCAACGGTTTGCCGAAAACGATGGTGGGGTTGGGTCCATGTTATCCGCTCGCGAGCCGTTGAAAATTGGAGTTTTGCTTGACTCCGGCGTCAACGATGCTTGGGTGTTTTCTATCCTTGAGGCGATTACGGCTTCGGATTTCTGCACCCTTTCTCTTGCGATTCTCAATGGAGCGCCAAGCCCGGCGCTGAACCTGAAACAAAAAATGCTGAACCGCCTCAAGCGAGGCCTCTTCAATCGTTACGCGCGTTGGGACCGCCGCAGGTATCGCGCGGTTCCCGACGCATTTGAGCCGAAGGACTGCGCTGGGCTGTTCGCAAAAGCCGAAGTCAGGATCGTGACGCCAATTCAAAAGAAATTCTCGGATCGCTTTCCAGAATCCGACGTTGAGTATGTGCGGTCGCTTGGATTGGACGTGCTCATCCGTTTTGGCTTCCGCATTGTCAAGGGAAGCATCCTTGAGGCCGCTCGCTTTGGAATGTGGTCCTATCATCACGGCGATAATGCCGAATATCGCGGCGGACCGCCTCTTTTTTGGGAGATCTATGAGCGCAATCCGCTGTCAGGCTGCATCCTTCAAGTACTTACCGAGGATCTCGATGCCGGATTGGTTCTGTACAGATCGTGGTCCGCTACCAACTTTAGCTCCTTCTATGTCAATCAAAACCAGGGGCATTGGAATTCAACGAGAATTATGCTTCGGTGCTTGAGAGACCTCTATGAAGGCGGGTGGGCGCGCCTTGAGGAGTCACAGGATTATGGCAAGTCCGGCGCGTATGTCAAACCCATTTACAAGGTGCCAAACACCCTGCAAATGATCTCGTTCCTCGTTCGACTCGGGGGCAAAGCGATAAGAAGCAAGGTTGAAAAGCTGTTAGGGTTGGAGGAATCGCTGCGGTGGTTCGTAGCGTACCGGCGCTTGCGCGAGGATGGGGCATGGCGCATTCTCGCCGCTCCCGAAGACAGGTACTTCGCCGATCCGTTTCTGATGCAAGTTTCCGGGCGCGATTTCTTGTTCTTTGAAAACTTCGATTGTAAGGGGAACAAGGGCGTCATTTCTTATGTCGAGCTGCTTGCGGACGGCTCTGCGACGGAACCGAAGCTCGCCCTGGAGCGCGATTACCACCTTTCCTATCCCTTCGTCTTCGAGCACGAGGGGGACCGTTACATGATTCCCGAAAGCTTGTCATCCAACCGCATCGAGTTGTACAAAGCGGCGTCATTCCCCGACCGCTGGGAATTAGAGCATGTTCTAGTGGACAAGATAGGCGCGGCCGATTCCACGCTGGTAGAGCATGGCGGCAAGCATTGGCTCTTTTGCTCAGTGATGAACCAAAGCCGCTCCGGCAGCGAGGAACTTTACATCTTCTACTCCGATTGCGGTCCAATGGGGCCGTGGCATCCGCACCGGCGAAACCCGGTGATCTCCGATGTGCGCCAGGCGCGGCCCGCAGGCTCTTTCTTTGTCCAGGACGGTCAACTGATCAGGCCGTCCCAGGATTGCAGCGTGCGGTACGGTTTTGGGCTCAACCTGTGCCGGGTGGATTCCCTGACGACGACGGAATATCGCGAGACCCTGCTGAGCAAGACCACTCCTGAATGGTTATCAAAACGGAATTTGGCTACACACACGCTGAATCGAAACAGCGGTTTCGAGGTTCGCGACGGACAGATGGACCTTGCGGATTTGCGCCGCCTTGAAAAATCCTGCTCGTCGTAGGCTTGCCAGAGGGCGCTTTCAACTCGCCCATGGGTTAACAACCGGCACGTGGGCGTCCAGGAATGGCGCGGTATCGCGTGTCGCAACGGCGAACCCATGCATGGCCGCAAATCGTCCGGCTCTTCTTCCGCAACCACCGGCTTTTTCGCCGCAAGCGCTCCTTTGGTCTTGCAATCCGCATCGGGAGCGATACAATTCTCTGGAACCGGCACGGAAAGTCGAGACCCCGGTTCAGCAGCACACGCCATGCTCAAAATCCCTGTTCTGTTTGTTTCCGCGGCCCTGCTCACATGCGCGGCTGCTCTCGCAACCGCCGCAACCGCGCCCCCGCCCGTGGTGAGCAACAGCACGGTCACGATCTCCGGCCCAGGCGTTGACGGCGCTGCCAAAACATTCTCCCTGCCTTTCATGAACAACTACGCCAACAAAGGCGACTGGTACGTGCTGCCGAACGACGCGCACGCCGCCTTCTTTGTCGCCGACAAGGCGGTTTACTCCCAATGCATTGTCGATATCCTGCTCAACGGAGCGCAGAAGACCTTTGTCATCACCAGCGCCAACGATCTTGCATCCGGCCATAAGACCGACCAGGCCTTCGACGTGATTGTCGGGGACGGGCACAACAGCAAACGGTTCTCGACCACCGATCCGGGCGACGCGGTCACCGTGACGGTGACCAGGATGGACATGCTCGGCTTTGACGCCACTTTTTCGGGAACGATGACCGAGCTGGGCATGATGGAGCGCAACGGCCACGAAGCGCATCGCGTGACGGTGAGCGGCGTCATCAGCCTGCGCCGGGCAAGCGCGCCGCCCCCGATCTCGGCTGGCAACTGGGCCGGCTGCGACCCCATCGTCCACGACTGGCTCAACCAGGCCCAGAATCGCGCCTCCTCCGATTGCGAAGTCAAGTTCGATCATCGCCTGCAGACGGCGCTCGATGCCGCCTTCTCGCCGATGGAGTCAGCCCTCGCGGCTTCGCAGTGGATGATTGTCAACAAGCCTGACCCGAGCGTCCTGTTTCTTGGGGCGCCGCGCGGCTCGGAAAAAGAGCCGTTTCACGGCCAGGGATTCAAGCTCACGATGGCGGTGAATCCAAACTCGGCCCAGGGCCAGCAGGCCATCGCTGCGGCCAACACGCCCGATCCGCTGATGGTGAAGATGATGGAACTGATGAAGGCGGGCAAGTATGCCGAGGCCCAGGAGTTGGACAAACAGCTCGAAGCAAAGTTAAAGAGCGCCCCGCCTCCGCCGAGCACGAGGTTTACCGTCCAGGTCAGCTTCAACTTTTCCGCGCGGGAGTTCATCAACTTCCATGGAGCCTTCAGCGCTTCGGCGCTTCCCGGCGGGGGAACGGTGCTTTACCTGCCCGCCATGCAGCCCTTGGGCGGCGGATCGGGCGGCGACCCCGGCACGTGGGTTCTCTTGGGGCCCTGGAGCCAGCCCGCGGCGACGCATCTCGACGGAGAGACCACCAAAGTCATCGCCAAAGCGCAGATGAATCCCTCCGCGCCGCGCCTCTCGGTCCAAACCATCGCGGTCTATCTCAACTGCGACCGCAATCTGGCAACAAAGGCGATCCAGGCTATCGATTGGAGCCAGCTTCGGGCGCTGCTTGCTCAATAGCGAACGCGGTTTGCCCTAAGCTCCGCTCTCGCAGAATTCATCTCAACTCACCCAGGGGTTAACAACCGGCACGCCCGCTGCCAGGAACGGCGCGGTGTCGCGCGTCGCAACGGCGAACCCATGCACGGCTGCAATCGCGGCAATCTGGCAGTCTGCCGCTGAGATGGAATAGCCCTTCGCCGCCGCGCGGCTTCCCAACAGAGCGAAGGCAATCGCCGCTTCCCGGTCGAAGGAAAGAAAGCGGCCCGCAAAGAGCTTGGGCAACAACGACTGCATCGCCTGCTCCATGCCGCGCTTTCGCCGGCCCGATGGGAGAAGCGCGATACCGATCAGCAGTTCCGACAAGGCGGTTGCGGCGAGATACAGCGTCTCCGGGGCCTGCGCGTCCAGCCATTGAATCACTGCCGGATCGGCGCGCGGCTTCAGCGGTTCCGAGATCACGTTGGTGTCCAGAACGATCATTCAAACTCTGCCGGCTCAATTGGCCTGCGATCGCGCTTGACGTTGAGTTCGATGCCGCCATAGCGCTGCCCAAAGGCGGCCAGCTCCGATCCGATCCTGATGCGCGGCTGGGGAGTGACGGCTTCCTGCAGAATCACCCGAATCTCGGCCTCGGTGCTGCGCGAGTTCCCCGCCGCCCGCAGCTTGAGCGCGCGATGAACCGCTTCGGGAAGATTGCGAACGGTGACGGCAGGCATAGGGCTCGACTCCAATCTGGTTTGATTTCAATGATAGCATAATGATTGCACAGGTGTCGCAACTTTTTCGCGCCGACGAGCGCCCGCGGGGGGTACGATTGATGAGAGATGCGAAAGTGGCGGAATTGGCAGACGCACCAGACTTAGGATCTGGCGGAGCAATCCATGGGGGTTCGAGTCCCCCCTTTCGCACCACACCCCCGCCCCACCCCCGCCGGAGTAATCTATAGACACCATGAGTCCATCCGCGCAGCAGCCCCAAATGAACCTCGTCCAAACCCCCGACTACCGCGAGTCCTACGCCAACAGCGTCCAGGTGCGCGTCAGCGTCTGGGACTTCCAACTGGTCTTCGGCCTGGCCTCCAGCGACGCCCCCGACCAGGTCAACATCCGCAACCATACGGCGATCTTCCTCAGCCCGCAGCAGGCCAAGGCTCTCTCCAACATGCTCGGCCAGAACCTGGCCCAGTACGAGCATGCCTTCGGCGCCCTCAACCTCGAGCCGCAAAGCCACAACTTCCCGCAGGGCCCGATCAACTAGAGGAGTGATCGCTTGCGCTGGAAAAGCCTCATCAAGCCGCGCCTCGACGCGCCCTTGCCCGCCTGGATGATCTTCCCGGTGATCTTCACGGCGCTCTACCTGAGCCACCTCACCCTGCTCCGCCTGCCCTACTATTGGGACGAGGCCGGCTACTACATCCCCGCTGCCTGGGACTTCTTCCGCACCGGCTCGCTGATTCCCCTCACCACGCTCACCAACGCCCATCCGCCGCTGCCCAGCATCTATCTGGCGCTCTGGTGGCGTCTCTCCGGCTTTCTTCCCGAGGTCACGCGCACGGCCGTGCTCCTTGCCGCCGCCTTCGGCCTCACGGCAGTCTGGCGGCTGGCCATGCGCCTCGTCGGCGTACCCTCTGTCGCCTTCTGGACCGTCGCGCTCACCGCCCTCTACCCCGTCTGGTTTGCCCAGAGCACGCTAGCCCACGCCGACATCTTCGCCGCCGCCTGCGCCCTCTGGGGATTGGTCTACGCCCTGCCCCCCCACACCCTCGACCGGCCCCGCCAACCCTGGCTTGCCGCCCTCTGGTTCGCCCTGGCCGCGCTCTGCAAAGAAACCGCCATCGCCATTCCGCTCACTCTGGCCGCCGTCAGCCTCTTCGAGAGCCGCCGCGCCCCCGGCAATGCCCGCACACGCCTCCGCCGCGAGGCCGCATGGTTCGCCGCTTGCGCCCTGCCTCTCGCCGCCTGGTACGCCTACCACTACGCCAAGACCGGCTTCCTCTTCGGCAATCCCGAATTCCTCCGCTACAACGCCCAGGCCAACCTCTCGCCCCTGCGCATCCTGGCCGCCTTCGGCTACCGCCTCCTGCATCTCACCGCGCACATGAACCTCTTCGTCCCCGTCGGCATCGCCCTCGCCGCCCGCCTGCTTCTGGAGACTCGTCCCAGTGCCGATGGACGAGACCGCCCCGCCATCGCCCCCTCCGCCCAGCTCCGCATCTATCTCCTGCTCCTAGCCAACGCCCTCCTCTTCAGCGTCCTCGGCGGAGCGCTGCTCACCCGCTATCTGCTGCCTATGTATCCGCTGGTCCTGCTCGTCGCCGTTACAACCCTTTATCGCCGTGTTCCCTACTGACACGCCCTGGCCGTCTTCTCCGCCGCGGCCTTCGTCCTGGGACTCTTCGTCAATCCCCCCTACCGCATCGCCCCCGAAGACAACCTCGCCTACGCCCGCGTCATCCGCCTCCACCAGGCCGGCATCCGCCAGCTTGAGAAGCGCTACCCCGGCTCCACCGTGCTCACCGCCTGGCCCGTCAGCGACGAACTCACCCGCCCCGAGCTCGGCTACCTCAGCCAGCCCCCTTCGACAAGCTCAGGGCAGGCTTTCGCCGTCTACCGCCTCGAAGACTTCACCGCCGCCCAGATCGCCCGCGCCGCCCAGGAACCCGAAAAATACTCCGCCGCCCTGGTCTTCTCGACCAAAGACGACCCGCCCGCGCCGCCCCTCAATCTCGGCCCCCTGCGCTTCGGACTCTGGAACGAAGCCACCGACGAGCGCTACTTCGGCCTCCACCACGACCTCCCGCCCGAAGCCATCGCCCTCCAACTCCACGGCGATTTAGTCTGGAAGCAAGAAGACCATGGCCAATGGATCGCCCTCATCCGCTTCAACCGCCAATTCGACGCGCAGCTGGTACTGAGACCGCGTGATTGACTAATTGCGGAATGTAGCGCCGGTCTCCAGACCGGCTGTCGTGAGGGCGTCCTCGCCCGCACTGCTCCAGTAGCCATTACCAAAACACACGGTGTAAACACTAGCAAGGTGAGTCTGAAGTTTGAGTAATCAATGATCTGCCATCCTGAGCAGCCCAACTCGCCGCGTCGAGTTAAGGCTGGAATGAACAGGGGGCGTTTTACGGCTGGAATGAACGGGAGGCGTTTGCTTACGCCCCGGAGGGGCCGAAGGAAAATAGCCCAGGGCAAGCGCAGCGCAGCCCTGGGGTGTAGCCCAGCACGATCACGCGCCCCGTAGGGGCGCGGCGAAATGCAGCATTTCCAACCCTGTTCACAGGCAGCAGCCGGCTCGCCCGTCGAGTTATGGCTGAAATGAACCGCCGCCAACTTGCTAACTCGCTATCCTCGAAGCGGGGCTAACCTGCTGTCTTTGTTGAAACATACCAGCCTCAAACAACTTTGTTCATCGGCAACGAAGCACCCAAACAGAATCACGCAAACCGTGAATCCGCGAATCGGTGGAGAGCCTCTTAAATAATTCAAAATAAACCACATCCACCTCACGGTTTCACAGCCCACAGAAACTGTAAAACTGTAAACCTGTGAAGCACCGATCCCTGTGCCCGGCCCTGGTTGGAAGAGCGTCGAATTTGACACCGGACCCAGCATTTGCGAGACTCAGAGTTGCTGCCGGTTCAGCGTCAGAGCGCTGAACGTGTGTACTGTGCCGAAGTGGCGGAATTGGCAGACGCGCGTGGTTCAGGTCCACGTACTCGCAAGGGTGTGGGGGTTCGAGTCCCTTCTTCGGCACCAAAAGTCCGGCAAGATATTGATGCAAGTTGGCTTGCAAGAGGTTGAGAAGGCTTCCTAACAGACTTCCTGGCATTTCCGCAAAAAGACAGCCTGAGGTTTCTCCAAACCAAGTAATTGGTCCCGGAGAAGCAACCTTGGCGAACCGTACAGTCCAACTTTACAAGTACACTAAGCTGCCGGCCGGGTGGCGCTATTGCAAGGCGGTGTTCTGTTGTGGGCTCCAGGTTTCAGCCACCTGCCGCTCGGGTTGCCGTTAAACTTCGTTGTTGAATCCGCCAGGCTTGTTGAGCGGCTATGAGCGCAAGAACGGCTGGCAGTCGGCCGAGTGGATGGAAGAAGCGGCTCCCTGGAGTCGTCCGGATTGGCCGTTGCGAGACCTTCGAAACATGAAGGAAAGGACTACAATCAAGTTAGAGGCCCGGCCCATGGACGAGAGGGATTTTGACTACACCTATGTCCCGGAACATCTGGCGGAGAAGGTCCGCAACTGGAGAAATCTCTCCTTTGGCGAACGGTTCGAGCTGACGCATGAGTTGAGCCTAGCGGCATGGGCGAAGATAGGCGTCGTCCACGATCCGAGCAAGCCGATGGATAAGACAATCCGGAAGATAACGCGGAGCGATTGGGTGGGTTTATAGGTTTCGCTGCGCCCCTCCGGGGCGCGGTGGTTTTATGGGCTGCTTTCCCAGGATTTCATCCTGGGCTATTTTCGTACCCTCCCTCCGGGAGGGGTGGAGACCGGACGACTATTCCTCAAGGGCGGATTCGCGTAGTTTCTCCACATCCGCAAGATCCTGATACCGGCCTGCGGCGAGCTTGTTCTGGATCAAATGTTCTCGCGAGATGACGTGCGCCGGAGTCTGGCCGGCGAGGAGTTCCTCAACACGGCTTTCCCACGCTTCATCGAAGGAGACTCCAGCAATTCCTTGCAAGATGTCCACCCGGCCGGGCTCGACCCCCATTTGAAATACGGAAGTCGGCTTGTCGTTAAAGTCGTCTGGAGTCATCCCGCCGATGGGTGCGCCGAACTCCGCGAGAGCGGCGAAGACAGCCTCGCTGTTCTCCTTGTCAGCCTTGATGAAAAGATCGAGGTCTTTGGTTCCTCGTGGTTCTGCGTGAATACTGACGGCGTGGCCGCCGATCACAAGATACTTCACCCCGTGGGCGTTGAAGGCTGCGACGATCTCTCTTTGATCCTTCAGCATGGTCTCACCAGGCCTTTCACAATGCCTTCCAGTTCGGGCGCTCGACGCGTTTCAGAGTCTTGTCCGATGGCAGTTGATCGAGATCGATTCCTTTGGAGAGATATGCGGACCGGACGATCTCCTCTACGGCTGCCATGCGCTCGGCGCAGGGCCGGCTCCGCCAATAGCGGTAGGTCTCCAACCGCTGCGCCTTGAGGTCCGTCACCCTGCGAATTGTCTTATCGATGCTCATGGTTCCCATCCACTTTACTTCTTTCGCCAATAGTCGTTCAGTCGAGTTGTGGGTACGGCAGATGACTATTGAGCCTGTCGAATTGTTCTCTTGTCCAGGTCTTATGCCAATATTTCTCATAGCCAGTTGCAACCTGCGACCAGTCACCTGGAGTAAAGGATAAGACGGATTTCAAAATCTTTATGAGATGAGGTTCAACCTTCGAAACAATCGGCTCACATTCGATTGAATCTGTTTCCTTAATGCTTCTTGTACATGAATCGTAATCATCGACCCACCAAATACCTGAGATACGAACTATATGTTCCGATTTTCGATTCAAGTCAATTCTAGCGACTCCGCCAGATGGGTATAAAAAACATAGACTCCAACTTGGTGCGTCATGATAATACTTCTGGAGTAGCAAATTATGACGCTTTGCAAAGGCAACAATTAACTCGCTCATAGGAGAAAAGAAGACCTCATAACCGGCTATTATTTCCTCGTAATGAGGATCATGTGAAAGGCCATTTGGCACGATGCATTCTCTCCTTAACTGCCTTCATTTGCGAGTGCTCCAGGTCTCGATTTTGAGAGCAACACGCGCTCCCTATTGCAACAGCGTCGGCTCGTCGTGGTTGCCGTTGAGCTCATCGGGCGGGATGATTACGGCGGCAGCTACCTTGTCTTCGGGCTCCAGGTTCAACAGGCGGACGCCTTGCGTGGCGCGGCCGGCGGCGCGGATGGTCTTGGTGTCGATGCGGATGATCTTGCCGAATTGGCTGATGACCATCAGTTCGCTGCTATCATCGACGAGTTGAATGGTGTTGACGCGGCCAATGCGCGGCGTGACCGTCATGTTCTTGACGCCCTTGCCGCCGCGGGATTGCAGGCGGTACTTGTCAACATCGGTGCGCTTGCCGAAGCCGTGCTCGGTGACGACCAGGATGCGGTATTCGCCCGGCTCATGCTGCTTGGGAGTGATGGCGACGCCGACGACGTAATCGTTTTTGGCGAGGTCGATGCCGCGAACGCCATAAGCTGGGCGGCCCATGGAGCGCACGTCGTTTTCGTCGAAGCGAATCGCCTGGCCGAGATGCGTGGCGAGGAAGACGATCTGGCTCCCGTCGGTGATGCGCGCGGCGACCAGTTCGTCGTCCTTGTCGATGCCGATGGCAATAATGCCGCGGGCCATGACGTTGGAGAAATCCTTGAGCGGCGTCTTCTTGACGGTGCCCTTTTGCGTGGTGAAGAAGATGAACTTGCCCTCTTCTTCGAGGTCGCGCACGGGCAGGATGGCGCGCACGTTTTCGCCGGGCTGGAGGTCGAGCAGGCTCTGCATTGACTTGCCCTTGCCGGCCGCGCCGACGTCGGGAATCTCGTAGACCTTGAGCCAATAGACGCGGCCGGTGTTGGTGAAGCACAACAGGAACGCGTGCGTCGAATCGACGATCAACTGCGCAACAAAATCCTCCTCGCGCGTCTTCATGCCCATGCGGCCGGTGCCGCCGCGGCGCTGCTGGCGATAAATGGAAATAGGAGTCCGCTTGAGATAGCCCTGGTGGCTGACGGTCACAGCGACCTGCTCGTCGGCGATGAGGTCTTCGAGCTGCAATTCGGCGGACTCGTCGACGATCTGTGTGCGGCGCGCGTCGCCGTACTTGTCGCGAACCTCTTCAAGCTCTTTGACGATGACCGCATGGAGCTTCTTTTCGCTGGAGAGGATCGATTCGTACTCGGCGATCTCTTCGCGCTTCTGCCGCAACTCATTGAGGATGTCGTCGATGGAGAGCTGAGTCAAGCGGTAGAGTTGCAGTTCGAGGATGGCATCGATCTGGCGGAGCGTAAGGCCTTTTTCCTCGTGCGGCAGGCGGGCGCGGTCGAGGTTGAGGACGATCTCCGCGCCCTTGCCCCAGGCGTAGAGGTTTTCGCGGGCCTCGACGCGCGAGCCGGAGGCGCGGATGATGCGGATGACGGTGTCGAGATTGTCGAGGGCAATCTTGTAGCCCTCGAGAATGTGTTCGCGTTCGCGAGCCTTGCGCAAGAGGAAGACGGTGCGGCGCTGAACGACATCGATGCGGTGATCGATGAAGCAGCGAATGGCCTGATCGAGACCCAGTTCACGCGGCTGCCCGTTGAGCACGGCGAGGAAGATCATCGAGAAGCTCTCTTGCATCTGGGTGTTCTTGTAGAGCTGGTTGAGTACGATCTCCGGCTGCGCGCCGCGCTTGAGCTCAATGACGATGCGCATCCCGTCGCGGTCGCTCTCGTCGCGCACGTCGCTGATGTCGTCAACGATTTTTTCGGTGACCAAGTCGGCGATGCGCTCGATGAGCTTGGATTTGTTGACCTGGTAGGGAATCTCGGTGACGATGATCGCCTGTTTTTCCTTGGTCAGGCTTTCAAGCGCGGTGCGGGCGCGCATGAGGAAGCGGCCGCGGCCGGTGCGGTAGGCCTGGGGAATGCCGGCCTTGCCGTAGAGGAAGCCGCCGGTGGGGAAGTCGGGGCCCTGCACGTGCTTGAGGACTTCGGCGAGGCCGGCGTTGGGGTTTTGCACCAGCTCGATGGCGGCGTTGAGAACTTCAGTCAGATTGTGCGGCGGAATGTTGGTGGCCATGCCGACCGCGATGCCGCTCGATCCGTTGACGATGAGATTGGGAATGCGCGTGGGCAGCACCGTGGGCTCAAGCGTGGACTCGTCGTAGTTGGGCACGAAATCGACGGTCTCCATCTCGATGTCGGCCAGCAACTCGCCGGCAATGCGCATCAAGCGGCACTCGGTGTAACGCATGGCCGCGGGCGGGTCGCCATCGACAGAGCCGAAGTTGCCCTGGCCGTCGATCAGCGGATAGCGCAGCGAGAAGGGCTGCGCCATGCGCACCATGGTGTCGTAGATGGCTGAGTCGCCGTGCGGATGGTAGACGCCCATCGCCTGGCCCACGACCTTGGCGCACTTGGTGTAGCGCTTGTTGTATTGCAGGCCCATCTCGCTGAGCGTGTAGAGAATGCGCCGGTGGACGGGCTTGAGACCGTCGCGGGCGTCGGGCAAGGCGCGGCCCACGATCACCGACATGGAATAGGCGAGATAGGAGCGGCGCATCTCCTCTTCGATGTTGATGGGGATAAGGCTGGAGCCGCTGGGCGGCAGCGTGCCGCCAGAGAGGGGTAAAAGAGGATTCTGATCGTCTGCCATAAGGGTTCTTGAGGCCCGCCGAAAGGCGGCGGAATGGGTCCTGAGAGAGCGGGGCCGGGGTCCGCGGGCTGTGCTTCTATTTTACCCGTTTGCACGGGGTTTTAGCAAGGCGGATTGAAAGAAACAAGTCCTTATTTTGGTTGAATTTATCGACACAAAGAGGCGCTCATTCGAGCGCCTTTGCCGCTTAGGCGGCGCGGCGCGTTGGAGACGCCGGTTTAGGCTTGGAATTGGCAGCCGTTCCGGACTTCTTTTTGGCCTTTTTAGCGGTCTCGTTCGCGCTCTCGCCCAGGCCAGTCAAAATCACGGGCGGCCGGTCGGGAAACTTGACCATCAGCGTCAACTCGCCACCGACGCCCTCGACGTAGCTGCGCAGCGTGGAGAGATACAGGTCGGTGCGCTTCTCGATGCGCGAGACGCCCTCTTGGCCGATCTTGAGCTTCTTCGAGAGGCGGGCCTGGGTGAGTTTGCGCGCGCGACGCACCTCACGCAGGTTCAACTCTTCGCGCATCTCGTCTGCAAGCAGACGGATCCGCGCCCTGCTTTCCTCGGATTCTTCGGCAAGCATTTCTTCCAATGAAACCGTCATCGGGACTACCTCTTCGAATGAAGAATTCGTAAATGTTGATCGTAACGCCCATCCGCAACGCGAATCAGATTGCTGTAAAAACGCGCCTTCCCGGTTCCGCTCTTGTCACCACCCGCCAACAGGATGGCCCTGCGGTCTGGATCGAATGTGAAGGCTACACGCCATGCGCCTCCATCGGCATCAAATCGCAATTCCTTCATGTTCGTGTGGCGTGAGCCCTTGAGCGTATCGGCCTGCGGTCTGCCGAGCAACGAGCCAACCTCGCTGAGGATAGTCGCCAGCGCCTTCAGCTTTTCCCGAACCGCTTGGGGCATTTGCCAGACTTCCACCGCAAATTCGTCATAAAACTCGACCACCCAATTGTTATTCATAGTATGCTCCAGAAGGCCTAATGTTTTCAAGTGCATTTTTCTTCCGCGAGTGCCGCCATTCAGAGATAGAGCCGTTTGAGCAGCCCAAACAGGATCACAATGCACCACACCGCTTGCATCAGCACGATCGCTCCGCCTGCGGCCATGGCCAGGCGGCCTCGCTGCCCCTCGTAGGCGTCGGCAAAGACTCCGCCCACAAACGTGAGCAGAAAGGGCTGCGCCCACAGCCAGGGGGAGCCGGGGGCGCCGGTCATTGTCAGAGCCACGAGGATCGAAGCGCAGATCAGAGGAACGGAGTTCCCGAAGTAGCGCGACCGGCGCAACCCCAGATAGAGCGCCAGCGCGGCAGCGGAGGCCAGGGTGATGCCGGCATTCGGCAGCGCGGAGAAGAAGCGGCGGGCGGGGTCGAGCGAGACTGACATAAAGCCGGCGGCAGAACGGAAGAGGTAGCTGAACGCGTCCGGCGAGAAGCCGTAACAGGCAAAGACCAGCAGGAAGGCCCCCGCCACGGATGCCAACACCACCGGCAACACCTGGGACCGGCGCCCCTCGGCGAGCCAAAGCATGGCCGCCAGGCCAAGCAGGGCCGCGACGGGCAGCGCGGCAATGTGCGAAGCCGCCGCAACGCCAAAGATGACGATGAGCAGCACGAGGCGCGGGTTCCATTTCCGCCGCGGCCCCTGCATGGCATGAGCCACGCCGATGCAGGTGTAGACGCCGCCAAAGACTCCCAGCGCGGCCAGCACCTCGGGGTTGGGGGCGACGCAGGCCCTCAGCACCGCGGGTGAGAAGCAGTAGAGCCCCAGCGCCGTGTAGCCGCCCAGGTTGCCGTAGAGCCGCCGCGTCACCCACCACAAGCAGCCACCCAGCAGGCACCCGGCCCCAAGAAACGGCAGCCGCAGCAACAGAAGGATGTGGGTCAGTTGGTGGCGCAGCTCCCATGGGGACAGCTCGCCTCCGGTCTGCACCACGCGGTCCTCGGGGGCGCGAAAACGGTCCAGCCCGCGCTCGGCCAGAAGACTCACAGTGAGGGGCAACCCGGCCAGCCGGTAGGCCAGAATGCCGTCGTGAATGTTGCCGCAACTGGTGTAGTAGCCGGTCAGCGGCGAGGTGCGCTCCCACATCTCGCGGCCGCAGCGCGCATATTGGTAATCGCGGTCCGTCATCGTCTGGCGCGAAATGAGCCACAGTCCCTGGATGAGGAAGACGGCCAGCAGCCCCGCCGCGATGCGCTGCGGCAGATTGAAGCGAAAGCGGCGAAGGAGTTTGAAGCGGCAGGTCGTCATGGCCAGAGGAACCTTATCAGTCTAAACGGCGCCCCCCTTTGATTTGCGCTTAGTGCATGATCGCTTTACTCCCATAACGGCTCAACGCTACACTTTCCCTGCCATGCTGACACGACGCCGATTCGTTCTGAACGCCACTAGCGCTTCCGCCGCCCTCGCGCTCGCTTCCAAGGCCCGCTTTGCCCTGGCTGAACCCGCAGGCGCATATCGCAACCCGATTCTGGGCGGCGACCATCCGGACGCCAGTCCCATCCGCGCCGGAGACGACTTCTACCTCACCCACTCCAGCTTTGACTACGCGCCGGGGCTGCTCATCTGGCACTCACGCGATCTAGTCAACTGGCGTCCGGCGGCTGCCGCATTGCCCCACTATCACGGCAGCGTGTGGGCGCCCTATCTCTGCGAGTACCAGGGCCTCTACTACATTTATTTCCCAGCCGACGGCAGTCTGCGCGTGGTTCATGCCAGCCACCCCCTCGGACCCTGGAGCGAACCGATCGATCTCGGCATCAACGCCATCGACCCTGCCCACATCGCCGAGAATGGACGGCGCTTTCTCTACATGGCCGACGGACGCATGGGCGAACTCACCGCCGACGGCCTGGCTGTGAAAACCCCTCCCCGCAAGGTCTTTGACGCCTGGCCCATGCCCTCGTCGATTCGCATGGAGTGTACCTGTCTGGAGGCCCCCAAGCTGCTGGAGCACAACGGCTACTTCTACCTCAACGTCGCCGAAGGCGGCACCGCTGGCCCCGGAACAAGCCATTCGGTTGTCAGTGCTCGCAGCCGCCATGCCGACGGACCCTGGGAGTTCTCCCCCTATAATCCCGTGGTTCATACCGGCTCCCGCGACGACCGCTGGCTCTCGCTGGGCCATGGCCGCCTCGTCGATACGCCCGATGGGCGATGGTACATGACCGTCCACTCCTATGAAAACGGATACCGCACCCTCGGCCGCCAGCTTCTGCTGCTGCCCATCGAGTGGACCCCCGACGGCTGGTTCCGTATTCCTCAGGGCGTCACGGCGGATTCGGCGATTGCGATGCCCCTCCCCGGCACAAGCCAGCAGCCGTTCCTCGATCCATCCGACAACTTCATGAGCCCAGAACTCGGCCTCCAGTGGGGCTTCTGGCACGAGTTCGACCCCGCCCGCTTCTCGACCGGCAACGGCGCCCTCACTCTGGCGGCCAAAGGCAAATCCCTGGCCGACACCTCCGCCCTGACAACTCCCGTTGGCGGCCACTCGTACACGGTCGAGATCGACATCGAAGTCTCGCCTGGCTGCGAGTCGGGATTGCTGCTCTTCTACAACCCGGAACACGCTGCCGGCATTGTGCTCTCTCCTGAAGGAATCGGCGTGCGCCTTGCCAATGGCTTCACTCCCAGCCGGCAGCATAAAGGCGCAACCCGAGCCACCCTGCGAATCGTCAATGACCGCCAGGAACTCGATTTCTATTACCGCATCCCCGGCCAGAGCTGGAAGCGCGCCGAGGAATCGGCCGAAATCGCCGGCATGAACCATAACGTACTCGACGGCTTCCTGGACGTTCGCCCCGCTCTTTACGCCTGCGGATCGGGACAAGCAATCTTTCGCGCCTTCCGCTACTGGCCTCTGGCGAATGTGCCCGCATAGTATCCAGCACTGGGGTTCGATTATCGAGTGCTATCCTCTTGAACAAAGGCTTGCGCATGAGCAGTTTCTTCACACTCGGCCACTCCAACCACGATCTCTCGGCATGGCTTGCCCTGGTGCACCAGCACGGGGTTGAGGTGGTGGTCGATACGCGCAGCTCTCCCTACTCGAAGTACGTCCCGCAATTCGACAAGGAGATCATGCAGCGCTCGCTGGAGGAGGCTGGGATTCGCTACCTTTTTCTGGGCGCGGAGTTGGGCGGGCGGCCGGCCAATCCCGCCTACTACGACGCTGCCGGCCATGTTCTCTATAGCCGGCTGCGCGACGATGCGCGCTTCCAGGCGGGGATCGCCCGGCTTGAATCGGGCATGGAGCGCTTTCGCGTGGCTCTGGTCTGCGGCGAAGAAGACCCGGCCCACTGCCATCGCAGGCTGCTCATCGGCCGCGTGCTAGCGGAGCGCGGCCATGCCATGCTGCACATTCGCGGCGACGGCCGCCTGGAGTCCGACGAGATGGTGGCCGCGCAAGCGGGCAAGCCGCTGGTCGGCGCACAGCCCGCGCTGTTTGCAGAACTTGACGAGGACCAATGGAGATCTACAGCATCGGTTTTACCCAAAAAAGCGCCCGCGAGTTCTTCGGCGCACTGAAAGCTCACGGCATCGAGCGCCTGCTCGATGTACGCCTGAATAACACCTCGCAGCTTGCCGCCTTTGCCAAGCAGGCCGACCTGGCCTATTTTCTGGAAGAAATCTGCGGCGCGGCCTATGAGCACGAGCCTCTGCTTGCCCCCACGCAAGAGATGCTCGACGGCTATAAGAAGCAAAAAGGAAGCTGGGACGATTACGCCAAAGTCTATCTCGATCTCATCCGCTCGCGAAAGGTGGAGTCGGTCCTTTCCAGGGAGAGTTTTCAGAAGAAGACCGTCCTCCTGTGCAGCGAACTGACCGCCGAACATTGCCATCGGCGGCTGGCGCTCGAGTATTTGCAAAAGCAATGGGAAGGTGTAACAATCCGTCATCTCTAATTCATACTCTGGAGGCAAGTCCAACTCCATGGGCGTCGAGCGGATTCTCTGCCTGGCCAACTCTTACAAGCACGACCATCGCTGCGTGGCTGGGATCAGCCTTGCCACCAAACGCTGGGTCAGGCTTGTCGGCAGCCAAGTACCCGGCTGCCTCACGCTCAAGGAAGCCAGCTACGCGGACGGCAAGGAGGCCGCGCTGCTGGATGTCTTCGAGGTTGAACTCGGCGAGAGATGCGGAACCAACTGCCATCCGGAAGATGTTTTTGTGACGGAAACGCAATGGCGTCCGGTGCGGCGCTTTGACGAACCGCGCGATGCGCGCTTCCTCGCGGCATACGTCAGCAAAGGGCCGGCAATTTTGCAAGGGTATGGCGACAGGGTCTACAGCCGCAAGTTTGCGGGGTCTCCAGCCGAGAAGTCCCTGGAGCTTCTCCATCCGGACGATCTCTGGTGGTGGATTCGCGAGGAGAACGGCAAGCGCAAGAATCGCGCTCTCTTCCGCTCTGGCCACGTCGGCCGCATCCGTTACGATTTGGCCGTTACCGATCCAGCCTGGCTGAATCTTATGCGCAATTTGCCCGCGGGCATCTATCCCCACGCACTTCTCTGCGGAGGCAAGCCCGCAAAGACCTTCCTGACCATAAGCCTGAGCGAGCCGTTCGAGAGCTTCCACTACAAGCTGGTGGCGGGGGTGGTGGCCCTGCCGGCCTGACGCACTCCTGGCGCTCTCTCGGGGCGCGGGCAGGGCCCGAAACAGCAATCGAGAGTCCGGCAAGTCTTCGCTCCAATCGTGGAGCTTTGCCTCCAGACGCAGCAAAGCCGCCCCGAAGGGCGGCTCTGCTGGCAAGAGTTGCGCATTAGTTGTCGAAGATGGCCACAACGTTGTCGTCGCCGTCGATCGACGTGATCGTGCAAGTGTTTGTCCCGTTTGGAGTCGAGGGAAGAGGCAACGGGGTGCAATACGAAGGATTAGGCACCGTTACCAACACGGGCGGTGTCGCGTTGTTGAATTCGGTGATGGTCGAGGGGCCTGAGGCCCAGCCGCCGAAGGTGCCGGTGCCGACAGCTTCATCCGTCGTCAGGGTCACCGTGCTGCCCACAGGATAAGAGCCCACGCACACCGGGCCGCCGGGAGTGGTATCGCCGGGGCCGCAATGGATCATGCAGGAGACTCCAAGCACGCAGGGGGATGTGCCGGTGGCGGAAGGAGCCGTCACAAGCCAGGTGTCATTCGGGTACGCGGTTGAGGGACCGGTATTGTTGCCGGCTCCGAAGACGGTCAGCGTAACCACCGGGGGTTGAGGTGGGGGCTCCAGCACGCATTGTCCGAAGTCGCAATGTAAAGTTGCGACGCCGGTCGCAATCGAGCCGTCAAGGTTGGTGTAGGTGGCCGTAATGGCGGTACTGCCCTCAAACAACAGCGTGGCAAGCCCCGCGGGGGCTCCGAGACCTCCGGTGGTGGGACCGGGGGTACCGGTATTGTTGATGGTGGCAACATCCACGTTGCTGGAGGCCCAGGAGGTGCTGCCCCCGTTGCACGGCGCGGGGTTGGCCGGCGGAGTCGTCTGGAAACAATCCGTCACATCGCTGGTGTACGGAAATAGGGAAGAGGTTCCAATGGCGATAAACTGCGTGGTTTGATCGATGAAGAGATCCAGTTGGTCGGCCGGCAGGACCTCAACCGAAATCACATCTCCATTGATGCTGACTACGGCTGTTACGGTCACCACCGCGCTGGCTGTGACCACGCTGGCGGGGTTTGCACCCACGGGCGGATTGGTGTATTCGGCGACGATGCTGGTCGTGCCCGCTGCCACGCTGGTGATCAGTCCGGTGTGGAGGCCCACTGTGGCGACTGCCGGGACACTGGAAGTCCAGGTAAGGTTGGGTGCGGTGGTCACATCCGACTGAAGGCCAGTCGCTCCATTGGTGCCCAGCGCAATGACCTGCGCTGTCTGGCCGGTGGCAATGGACTGATTGGGGGGAACGATGACGAGCGAAGCGACCGGCTCCGCTGGGGCGTTGACCACCCCGAAGGTTGCCGAAGCCGTCACCAAGCTATGGTCGGGGTTCTGAGCAGTAGCAATGATTACGGTAGTGCCCTGGCCCACTGCCGTGACAAGCCCCGGTGTGGCTGGGCAGAGACCTCCAACGCTGCAAACCGTGGCAACCGCCGGATTGCTGGAAGTCCAGGAGGCCGTGGCGGTCAGGTTCTGCGTGACCGGTTGAGTCGCGGTGGGCGTAAAGGTGCCGATGGCGATGAACTGACCGGTTTGACCGGGGTACGCAACCTGTTCAGAGCCGGGGGAGACAGTCAGCGAAAGCAGCGGCTCCGAGGCCACACCCGCAACCGTCAGAGTCGCCGTTGCCGTCTGCACGCTATGATCCGCGTTGGTCGCTATGGCGGTAATGGTAGTCGTGCCCTGGCTGAGCGCCGTGGCAACGCCGCTGGAATCGATGGTGGCGACCAGCGGGTTGGTCGAACTCCAGTTGACAGTCGGGCTGCTCACCTGCGTCTGGATGCCGGTGCTGCCATTGGTGCCGAGGGCGATAAATGAGGCGGTTTGCAGCGGCGACCCAGGCAGAGGCAAGGTAATGGACTGGGAGGCGGGGAAGATGGACAGCGCCGAGATCGGCTCCGGAGCCGGTCCCGACACCGTGAAGGAGGCTGCGGCCGACGCCCCGCTCTTGTCGGTCGTGTTGGTTGCGATGGCTGTAATGGCAGCCGTGCCTGGACCCACCGCCGTGACAAGCCCCGGCGTAGCTGGGCAGAGGCCTCCAACGCTGCAAACCGTGGCAACCGACGGATTGCTCGAATACCAGGCGACGGTGTAGCCGGGGACATTTGCCATGTTCTGCGAGCCCGGAGTCGGTGAGCTTGCCGAGAAGGTTCCGATGGCAAGGAACTGGGTTGTCTGACCAGCCGAGGCAACCGTCTGCGAACCGGGAAGGATAGCGAGCGAGAGCAATGGTTCAGGGGTGGCCGCGATGGCAACGGTGAACGATGCGCTTCCCGAGACCACGGTGCCGTCGTTGCTGGGATTCCTGACTACGGCGGTGATGGCGACAGCGCCGTTGGCCACAGCCGTGGCCAGCCCGGTGGCTGGGTTGATGGTAGCCACCGCGGTGCTGCTGGAACTCCAGGTGGCCAGATTGGTCAAATTGACCGTCGAGCCCGTCCCAGTGGTGCCGATGGCGATGAACTGGGCGGTTTGATTGGCCGACGTGGCCGTCTGCGAGGCAGGCACGATGGCCAGCGAGACATAGGCCTCCGTCTGGTTGGGAACCGTCACGGTGAAGACGGCAGTAGCGGTGACAACGGTTTTGTCGCCGGGATTGGTGGCGATGGCCGTGATCGCGGTGACGCCGGCGCTGAGCGCGGTGGCAATGCCGGTGGCGGGATCGACCGTAGCCACCGCCGGATTGCTGGAACTCCAGACAGCCGCCGCGATGGTGGTCCCATTGACGGTTGCCGTTTGATTGGTCAGGTTCACCGAACCGCCCGATCCGGTGGTGGCGATGGCGATGAAATGAGCGGTCTGATTGACCGCCAAGGCCGTCTGCGCCGACGGAATGATGGACAGCCCCGTGAGAGGCTCGGACGAGGCCGATGTGGGCACTGTCACGGTGTAGGTGGCCGTGCCGGTCACTACACTTCCGTCGTTGGGATTCGTGGCGATAGCCGTGATCACGGTTGCGCCGGCGCTGAGAGCCGTGGCGAGTCCGGTGGCAGAGTTGATCGTAGCCACCGAGGGATTGCTGGAGGTCCACGTCGCGGCTTTGATCGTCTGACCCCCGACTGTAGCCGTTTGATTGGTCAGATTGACCGATGTGCCGCTGCCGGTGGTGGCGATGGCGAGGAATTGAGCCGTTTGCCCGATAGCCAATGCTGTTTGCGCGTTCGGAGCGACTGTAAGCGCGGTCAGCGGTTCCGGCGAGCCAGTCGGGGCTACCGTGAGGGTCGCGCTTCCCTCCGCCGCGGTTTGATCGGGATTCTTGAAGATCGCTGTAATGGTAGTCGTGCCCGACCCGGCTGTGGTAGCCAACCCGCTGCCCGCGTTGATCGTGGCAACCGACGAGACGCTGGAAACCCAGCTAAGCCCAACGAAATTCCCCAACGCTTCCGTGAGGCCGGTCGATGTCGTACCGACCGCTTCGTACTGGATGGGGACATTCAGCGATGCAACAGTCTGAGTCGCGGGTATGACAGTGACCGAGATGACGTCAGTGCTAATGCTTACGCAGGCTGTGCATGGCGTAACGGCGAAGACCGCAGGATTGCTGACAATCGTGCCGTTGAACCCGGGCGCGCTGGCAGTGATCGTTGTATTCCCTGTCCAGGCGCCGGAAGCCGTGAAACCGGTAGCCGTGGCCAACCCTGTGCTGCTGACCGTTGCCACTTGGGTGCTGCTGGAAGCCCAGGTGACCTGGCTGGTTATATTCTTGGTCTCCGCCGGGTGATCCGGATGAGTATAGTAGCCGATGGCCGTGTATTGATTGCTGCCCTGGGGAACACCCTGGGGCGCCAACGACACAGTAACCGAGGCGGGACTGATGACGATGGAAGTCAGCGAAGGACCGCTCCCGCAACTGGTGAGCGGAAACAAAATTCCGGCGAGCAAAAGCGCTCCGAAGCAGAAGCGATTGAACATTTGGGTCTCCTGGCGTTCCTTCAACGGCTTCGGCTCCGCAATAGCGCGGCGAAGTCGGGTATTTTCTTTCACACTCGACTATATACCCTTGCATTTTGTCCCGCCAGTCCGCAAATTGAGCCTATTCACGCGGAATCAAGACAGTCAATAAGCGATCCACTGGCGGCTCAGGCACTTAGGCCATATCAGGCTCACGGTTCCGGCCAAGCCGCCAGTCGGCAATCCAGGAGGACAACGCCGCTTTGCCCGCTTCGACCGGCAGCGGCTACACTTCTCCTCAGCATGGCCATTGCACGCGACAACACTCCGGAACGGCTGGTCAGCGCCTCGCGCGCCGACGAAGAGCAGGGCTTTGAACTGAAACTGCGCCCCCGCTGGCTGGGAGAGTTTATCGGCCAATCGAAGGCAAAAGAACAGCTCGCCATTGCCCTGGAAGCCGCGAAATCGCGCGGCGAGGCGCTGGACCATGTGCTGCTCTTCGGCCCTCCCGGCCTGGGCAAGACCACTCTGGCGACAATCATCGCCAATGAACTTGACGTCGGATTCCAGCAGACCTCCGGGCCGGCGCTGCAAATTCAGGGCGACCTGACCGCCATCCTGACCAACCTGCGCGAGCGCCAGGTGCTCTTTCTCGACGAAATTCACCGCATGCAGCCGGTGTTGGAAGAAAAGCTCTACACGGCGCTGGAGGACTACAAGCTGGACATTATTATTGGCCAGGGTCCGGCGGCGCGCACCCACGTGATGGAGATCCGGCCCTTCACCTTTATTGGAGCAACGACGAGGCCCGGCCTGCTCTCTTCGCCGTTGAGGTCGCGCTTCGGCATTCTGCTGCGCCTCGAGTTTTATACCGAGGAAGAGCTGCGCTTCATCGTCTCGCGCTCCGCCGAGGTGTTGCAGATTCCCATCGACCGGGACGGCGCTGCCGAGATCGCGCTGCGCTCACGCGGGACTCCGAGAATAGCGAATCGCCTGCTGCGCCGCGTACGGGACTACGCCCAAGTGCGCGGCTCAGGCATCATCGACCGGCCCACGGCCAACGCCGCGCTGACCATGCTGGAAGTTGACGCCCACGGCTTCGACGAGATCGACCGCCGGCTGCTGCTGGCCATCATCCAGAAATACGAAGGCGGCCCGGTGGGCCTGAGCACGCTGGCCGCCACGCTGGCCGAGGAGCAGGACGCACTGGAAGAGGTCTACGAGCCGTTTCTCATCCAGATCGGATTTCTCGACCGCACCCCGCGCGGACGCGTAGCGACGCGCCTGGCATACGAGCACTTTGGACTGACCATGCCTGGAAGACAGACGCCGCTGTTCTAGATTGGCCGAAGAATGCGCGTACCCGATGACGCGCGGGCAAGATTGCATTGGATATCATTTGCGTTGTGGGCGTCTATTCTCTGTTGACAGATGAACGGCCAAACGTCCTCCGCTTGCCTAAGCCCCGGCGATGGAGTGGTGGTGGACAACCTGTTGCAACTTCACATCTGATAACTCCGCACCCACTCCAGGATGGAGCGCACCGCGACGCCACTAGGCCCTTTGGCGATGTATGGCTTGGAGTCTTCGATCCATGCCATGCCGGCGATGTCGAGGTGAATCCAGGGAGTGTCTTCGACGAAGACTTTGAGGAATTCGGCGGCCGTGCTGGCGCCGCCCCAGCGTCCGCCGGTGTTTTTGATGTCGCCGATGTCGGACTTGATCTGCTCGGCGTACTCCTCGCCCAGCGGCAAGCGCCAGAACTTCTCGCCGGAAGCGGCGAGGGCCGCGTTGAATTTCTCGAAGGTTGCGTCGTCGTTGGAGAAGGCTCCGGCGTTGGCGTAGCCGAGAGCGACGACGCAGGCGCCGGTGAGCGTGGCGGCGTCGATCAGATGGGTTGCGCCGAGTTGCCGGGCGTAGGTGAGGCCGTCGGCCAGAACCATGCGGCCTTCGGCGTCGGTATTGATAACTTCGATGGTCTTGCCGGGCTTGCCGGGTTCGAGCGGCATGGCGGTCTGCACGTCGCCGGGCTTCTGGGCCGTGCCGGAGGGCATGTTTTCAGCGGCGCAGACGACAGCGATGACGCGCACCTTGGGCTTGAGCAGGGCGATGGCCCGCATGGCGCCGATCATGGCAGCGCCGCCGGCCATGTCGTACTTCATCTTTTCCATGTTGTCGGCGGGCTTGATGGAGATGCCGCCGGAGTCGAAGGTGATGCCCTTGCCGACCAGGCCAAGAACCGGGCCCTCGGTCACCCCGGCAGGCTCATAGCGCAAGACGATGAGGGCCGGAGGCTCGGCGGATCCCTGGGAAACGCTCCAGAAGGCGCCCATCTTGAGGTCGTGGAGCTTGTCGGTTGAAAAGGTTCGACAGTTGAGCCCGACCAGCTCGGACATTTGCACGGATCGCCGGGCGAGGATGGTGGGGGTGAGCTTGTTGCCCGGCTCGTTGACCAGCGAGCGGGTGAAGTTCTGGCTCTCTCCCAGGATGACGCCCTCGGCGAAGGCCTTTTCCAGCGTGGGCTTGTCCGCATCGGCGGGCGCGGCTACGGTGAACGACAGAACGCTCTGGTCTTTGCGGTCGCTGCGATAGGTGTCGGGGTCGAAGTCGCCGATCAAGGCGCCCTCGACGGCGGCGCGGGTACACGGTCCGGGCGGCAGCAGAGGGAGATACTGCACGGCAATTGTGGGTTTGGGCGCGGCTGGCGCGGGCGCGGGCACGGCAACCGCGGGAGTGAGCGGAGCGTCGGCGGGAGCGGGCGCAGCGTCAGCGGGAGCGGGCGCAACAGACTTGGCCACCGGCTCGGCAACCTTTTGCTCCGCGGACTTGGACTCCGGCACGGCAGGCGCGGGTTCCTCCGGCTTGGGTAGCGGCGTAGCTGCTGCAGGCTCAGGCGCGGCAGGCTTGAGTTCCGGCGTAGCTGCTGCAGGCTCAGGCGCGGCAGGCTTGAGTTCCGGCGCGGCGACGGCGGGCTCTGACACGGCAGGCGCGGCTTCCGGTTCGGGAGACGCAGTGGAAGGCAACGCGAAGACCAGCTCCCTGATGGCGCGCGGCTTGGTGAAGCGGACGGCGGTTCCGGCGGCGTTGCGCACGGCGCTGGCCGACGCCTTGGCCTGCTTGCCTAGGCCGACGAGCAGCAGACGCTTGGCTGCCAGGCCGGCCGGCGAGTGCAGCAATAGCGTCTCATTGGCGTCGGCCTTGAATTCGCCGCTGGCCAGAACGGCTTGCGCGGCGGCCAGTACGGAAGGGTCGGCGGTCAGCAGCACAGGGACGGGTTTGGCGTCGGGGCCTTTGGCTGTTTGCGTGTCGGCGGCCAGAACGGCCAGCAGTTCAGTTTCGATTCCGGCAAGGGGCGCGAGAGAGAGTTGAGTCCGCATGGCTTCCATTCTGTCATCCAAGGGGCGGATTTTGGCAACCAAAAATGACCCGAAGGTAATGGCCAAACACCTAACTAGAATATATCGTGAAAACCACAAAAGGCCTGGAAGGACGAATTGCCATATTTGGCCCAATGTGTCATATTATCTACTTGGTGACCATTATGGATGTAGTTGTCAGAGATGCGCTTCATGCCAAGGCTCCACTCAGCGCCAATGGGCGCATTGTCATTCCAGCGGCTATCCGCGAAGAGATGGGCTTTGCGCCCGGAGATACCCTCCTGATGGATGTGGAGGACGGTGTTCTGCGCGTAGAATCCTACCCGGCGCGCATTCGGCGCATTCAGCGCGAGTTTGCCAAATACGCGAAACCGGGCATTCTCGCGTCAGACGAGCTAATTGCGGATCGTCGCGAGGAAGCGCGCCGCGAAGAGGAAGAATTTGAGCGCGACAGGGAACAAGCGCGCTTAAGGAACGAGGGAAAGATTGCCTAAGCTCGCCGTTCTCGATTCCTCGGCAATCCTTGCGGTCATATTGAACGAGCCCGGTGGCCAGAACGTCGCTTCCATCCTTGATGGCGGTCTGCTGAGTACAGTCAATCTGGCCGAGGCGCACACGCGTCTTCTCCAGCTTGGAGCGGCGGCAGACCATGCTTGGAATCGAATCTTCAGCTTGCAATGCGAGGTCTGCTTCTTCACCGATGCCCACGCAAGAGTCGCTGCGGAACTGAGGCCCATCACGCGCCCATTCGGTCTCTCCCTGGGCGACCGGGCTTGCCTGGCTCTCGCGATCGACCGAAAGGCGACGGTCTACACGACGGACCGAATCTGGAAGAGTCTCTCGCTGGGAATTGAGATTGAAGCGATCCGGTGATTTCTGGATTTTCCGGTTGTTACAAAGACCTGATTCGTCCGCTACCGCCCCATGCGGTGTTTGCCTGCGTTGACGGCGGAGCGGGCTTCGCGGTCGGCTTCGCGGCTGCGCTCGGTCTCTCGCTTGTCCCAGTCCTGCTTGCCCTTGGCCACGGCCAGTTCGCACTTGACCCGCCCGTTGCGGAAGTAGAGCCGGGTGGGGATGAGCGTGTGGCCCTTGATCTGCGTCTTCGAGAGTAGCTTGCGAACCTCCGCGCTGTGCAGCAGCAGCTTGCGGGTGCGCGTGGCGTCGTGGTTGGATATGTTGCCGTGGGAGTAAGGACCGATATGCACGTTGAGCAAAAACGCCTCGCCGTTCTGGATGATGCCATAAGAGTCTTTCAGGTTGGCCTTGCCCTCGCGGATCGATTTCACTTCGGTCCCGCGCAGGGCCACGCCGGCCTCGAATTTCTCGAGCAGAAAGTAGTTATGGCTGGCGGCGCGATTGTGCGCGGCATCCCGTTCGCCGCTGGCCACCGGGTCGCGGGGCCGGGCCGGCTTCTGGGGGCCGGGAGCCGCCGGCTGAACGATGACGTGGCTGGTTTGGCGAGCCAAAGGGAAGCATCCTCAAGTCTTCATCTTAACATTTGCGTAGTTTTGGGCTTTGGCGCGGACTTTCGCCGGCCGGCAGCGGGGCTTTGCTAAAATGAAGCAGCGTTGGATGGGAAGTTTCACACGTAGGAATTGCGAAAAGAATTGCGTCTGGGGCGGCCAAGGCAGCCCGCAAGGGTCCGATGAGAAGCGTGGGCCGGAGAAGACGCCTGGGAGTTCGATGAACCGCCGCGTTGATGCTCCGGCTGCCACTAGATCCGTCTTTTTGGGAGCCGCTACCTGGTTTGCTTTGTTTGCCGTTCTGGCCGTCTTCGGCCTGTCGAGCGTTCGACTGCACGCTCAGTCGGCGAACACCTTCTTCAAGCGCGGCCAGAGCGCCGAGGCGGGCCAGGACTATGACGCCGCCTTGGACAACTTCCAAAAGGCCTGTGCCAAGGCTCCCAAGAACTTGCAATTCCGCACCTCGCTTTACCGCGTGCGGGTTACCGCATCGGCTGGGCACATGACCAAGGGCCGCAAGCTGCTGGCCGCCGGCAACGATCAGGAAGCGCTGGCGGAGTTTCTGCGCGCCGCGGAGATCGACCCCAGCAATGAGGCCGCGCAGCAGGCCATCTCCAGCTTGCGGAAGAAGAACGGCGAGGCGTCGCCGTCGGGCGATACCAGCCTTCCCGAACCGGAGGGGGAGCAGGCGGATCTCGACTCGATGGGCGCGCCGCCTGAGCTCAAGCCGGTGTCGAACGAGCCGGTGACGCTGCACATGGTCGAAGACTCGAAGGTGATCTACCAGGCTATCGGCAAAGCCGCCGGAATCAATATTCTCTTCGATCCGGACTATACCTCGAAGCGCATCCAGGTGGACCTGAACAACGTTTCGCTGCTGGACGGGCTGCGCATTGTGGGCACCATCTCCAACACCTTCTGGCGCCCGGTCACCGACAACACAGTCTTTGTGGCGGCAAACACCCGCGCCAAGCGCACCGAACTGGATGAGCAGGCGGTGCAGACCTTCTATCTGTCGAATGCCTGGCAGACGAACGACCTGACCGACGTGCAAACCGCCATTCGCAACGTGCTGGCCAATGTGAAGGCCTATGGCGTGGCCAGCCAGAATGCCATTGTGATACGGGGCACTCCGGACGAACTGTTGCTGGCGCAAAAGCTGATCAACGATCTGGACAAGGCGCGGCCCGAGGTGGTGGTTGACATCGCCATACTGGAAGTGAGCAAGAACTGGGAGAGGACCCTGGGCATCGCATGGCCCAGCAGCGTGGGGATCGCGCTGCAGCCGCTCAACAACGGTACGTCCAGCACGACCAGTACAACCACCACCACGACGGGCACGGCCAGCAGCGGCGCCGTCCCGACGCTCTACCAACTGTCTCACCTGAAGGCCTACGATTTTGCCGTGACCGTCGGCTCGGCCACCGCCAATATGCTGCTGAATGACTCGAATACCAAGATTCTGCAGAATCCCCGCATCCGGGCTACCGACCAGCAGAAGGCGACGATGAAGATCGGTTCCAAGATTCCGATCGCCACAGGATCCTATGGGGGGGGCGGCTTGGGCGGCGTGGGCGGCGTGGGCGGAATCGGCATCGGGGTACAGACCCAGTTCCAGTACCAGGACGTGGGTGTCAATATCGAAATGACGCCGACCGTTCACTTCGACCAGGACGTGACGTTGAAGATTAAAATCGAGGTAACGGCGCAGAGCGGATCGGTGACCATCAGTGGCGTGACCGAGCCGATTCTCTCGCAGCGCACGGTGGACCAGGTGATCCGGCTGCGCGAGGGCGAGGCAAGCATCCTCGGCGGCATCCAGGACAGCCAGGAAACGGAGAGTTGGAGCGGCATCCCGGGGCTGAGTTCGATTCCCGGCCTGAAGTACCTGTTCGGCTCCAAGGATCACAGCATCGCCGACGACGAACTGGTCTTTCTGGTGGTGCCGCACGTTGTGCGTTCGCAATCCTTGGACGCTGTGAATCTGCGCACCGTTGACACCGGCTCCGGCCAGTCGATAGAGCTGCGCCACCTTCCGAGCGAGGCTCCGGCCTCGAATCCAGGCACGAATCCAGGGCCGAATCCGGTTTCAAGCCCGGAGCGCCGGCCGGCCAGCGCGCGGCCCAATGTGGGCGCGGTTCCCGGCGAAAGCGCCGTGGGGGCGGGCCCGGCAGCGCTGGCGCAGTTGCACGAGGCCGCCGAGACGAATGGGAATACAGTTACCACTACCAGGCCGCCATCTGGCGCGCCGGGGGTTGCGCCGCCCGCGGGAAGGGTGAGCTTCACGTTCGCGCCGCAGCCCGGCCCCGTGGCTGTGGGCGCCACTTTCAAGGTTCCGGTGGTGCTGAGCGGAGGCGCGGACATCGCTGCCGTCCCCTTGCAAATCCAGTACGATCCGGCCAAACTTTCGCTGGTCAACGTCGACAGCGGGGACTTTCTGGGCCGGGATGGCCAGGCCGTGGCGCTGGTCCACCGCGACGACGGGCCGGGCACGATTGTCGTCAACGCATCGCGTCCTCCGGGAGCGGCCGGGGTGAGCGGTACGGGCGTGGTTTGCGTCCTCAGTTTCCAGGCCAAGACCGCCGGTGCGAGCGACCTGGTCATCACGCATCCGGGGGCGGTGACAAGCGCTCAACAGCAAGTGCCGGCTCAGGGAGCGCGGGTCGGTATTCAGGTGCAGTAGAGCGATGAGGCTCTTATCGGTGAAAATAGCCCGGCCAATCCGCATGAACCGCCCAGGGGAACGAGGGATGACGCTGGTCGAGTTGATTGTGACCGTGACGATTCTCTCGATTCTGGCCGGGGCGGCGTTTCCCGTTGCGCGCTTCGAGGTGAAGCGCCAGAACGAGCGATATCTGCGCTACGACCTGTGGATGATGCGCGACGCCATCGACAAGTACAAGGACGCGGCCGACAGGAACGCCTTCCAGATCAAAGTGGACAGCATGGGCTATCCGCCCGATCTGGAGACTCTGGTCAAGGGCGTGGATGTGCAGACCAAGAAGGTGAAGTTTTTGCGCCACATCCCGGTGGACCCCATGACCGGCAAGGCCGAGTGGGGGTTGCGCTCGATGCAGGACGATCCAAAAACGGACTCCTACGGCGGGCAAAACGTCTTCGACGTGTATTCCAAGTCCACGGGAACGGCTCTGGATGGAACCAAGTATTCTGACTGGTAAGGATGGAGTCAGCGGGGTTAGCGCGGTGAGGGTAGCTGGCGGAGTTCGGCGCCGCTATGGCAAAGAGGATTCAGTGATCGGAATTCGCAAACAAGACGCGGGCTTTACGCTGATCGAGCTGATGATCGTGATGATGATCATCGGCATCCTCATGCTCATGGCGGTTCCCAGGTTTACTGCAGCCATCAATATGGCTCGCGAGGCGGTGCTCAAAGAAGACCTGCACGTGATGCGCACAGCCATCGACTCTTATACAATGGACAAACAGAAGGCGCCGCAGTCGCTCGACGACCTGATTACGGATGGCTACCTGAGGTCTATTCCCGAGGATCCGTTTACCCGAACAAAGGACTCCTGGGTGACCGACACCAGCGACGCGATGCACTCGCTGGACCAGACCGACCCTGGCATCGACGACGTTCACTCTGGCTCGCAGGAGGAAGGCTCCGACGGCCAGCCCTACTCTACCTGGTAGGCTCAACGACAATCCCAGAGGCAAGTATGGTACTACGGACTCATCGGGCGCTCGCCCTTCTGTCCTGCATGGCCGCCCTGTGCGGCTCCATGTGCGCACAAGCAGGAAAAACCATCACCGTCCGGATCCTCGATGGCAAAACCGGAAAGCTCGTAGAAACCTCGACTTTTCTGGTTCGCGTAGATCACCAGCAAACCCTCCATGCCGACTGGGTAGCGCAGAATGAGGACGGCACAGGCACATTGACCTTGCCCAGGAACGCCACTCTCCTCGCGATTCAGGGAACCTACGATTCTTCCGAGAAGATCTACGTTAACTGCGACACCGCGGCCCAGAAGGAGAACCCCGTCCAACATTGGTATACGATCTCCGAGATTCTGGCTACGGGCATCATCGCTCCCAACGAATGTGGGAAGCCCATCTTTACTGCCAAATCCAAGCCCGGAGCCAAAAACAAGTCCGAAGACCAACTCGCGCCCGTCGCCAAACCTGGAGAGTTTGTCTTCTTTGTCCGCAAGCGCAACATGCGCGAAGATATGCAGGACGATTACTCGTCGCACTGAGGCTAAGACGGCCACCGGGTCGCGGAGGAAATCTCTTCTTGGCGGTTGATCCCATCCAATCGTTCGCGTCCGGCTTCGCCCTGCAGGTTGAGCGGCTTTACGCGGGCCTCATCCTGGCCGGGAGCGCCAACCCTGCGGGTAGATCTGGCCTCGCTTCCGAGACCGTGGATCGCTGTCCGGATTCACAACCAGGCCTGGGCGGCACACTGCTCTACGCCGGGGAGCTCGACGCGAAAGCCCGCGCGCTGATGGCGGCAGCCAACATTGCCGGAGCCGCCTCGCTTGCGGTTTCGGCCGATGCCACCGCAGCCAAGCAGGCTGTGCGGGATGGCGTGACGGACTTCCTGGTGACTTCGCTCGACGAGGCCCTGCGCATCCTGAAGAACGAGATTCGCAAGCGCCAGACCGTCGCCGTTTGCGTGGCGCTGACGCCGGAAACCGGCGAGGCGGATTTCGCGCGCGAGATGGCCGAACGCGGCGTCTTGCCCGACCTTGCGCGGCCGGTCGAAGGCGCCGCCCTGCAAGAAGATGAGGCATTGCTCGCCTGGCGCGTGTCCGCCGCTCCGGCCCTCTGGCTGCCCAAGCTGGACGCCATCGCGCTCGAATGTCTCGAAGGCGAGGCCGGTCCCGCTCGGGCCGGCTCCTCGCGCCGCTGGTTGCGCCTGGCCCCGCGCTACCTGGGCCGGCTTGGGCAGGGCCTGCGCCTACTGCGATGCAACTGGGAGACCGCCGCGCGGTTTCAGAAGCAGGTTCAGGAGCGGGTGGAATCTGGGGAAATCGGGGTTCCGGTGGAGATTCAGTGGGTTTCGCCGCCGGCGGCTTCGATCCGGCTCCAGAGTTCCTGCACTCCGTAGCCGGTTTTGGCGGAGACGGGCAGGATTTCGTCCAGTTCCAGGCCCTTCTTGAGCGCCAGCAGATTGCGGGTGCGCTCGTTGCCGCTGAGGCGATCGATCTTGGTGGCTACTACGGCGAATTCGCGGCCGGCTGCGCGCAGCCAGTCGATCAACTGCCGGTCGCTCTGCTGCGCGGGCACATTCGAGTCCACCAGGCAGACGCACAGCCTGAGCGTCGAGCGGATCGCCAGATACGGCTCGATGAAGGCCGGCCAGCCGGCCGAGATGGACTTGGAGATCTTGGCGTAACCGTAGCCGGGCAGGTCGGCGAAGATCAGCCTGCGCCGCTGGCTGGGGTCGAGAAGCGCAAAAAAGTTGATGGCGCGCGTCCGGCCCGGCGTGGAGGAAACCTTGGCCGCCTTCTCGCCCGCCAGCGTGTTCAGCAGGCTCGATTTGCCCACATTCGAGCGGCCCAGAAAGGCAATCTCCGGCACATCGGGAGCAGGAAATTGTTCCGCGGCCATGGCCGAAAGCAGGAATTGGGTTGAATAGCGCACAAGGTTTAGGAATTACCGAGCTAGCAGAGCAACCAGGAAACGGGCTGGCCACCAGCCTTGAGGATACAGGATGCGATTGGCGACGTTTCCAGGAATGTCGCCGGGCTGTACCTCGCTTATTGCGCGGCGGGGATGGGAGTCACAATATCCTCAACCGCGGTTGGGTCTCCGGCGGCTGGCCCATGCCAGACGCTTCCGCCATAGGTTGTGATGTAAATCTTCGCGGCGTCGTTGGGATCGACGATCACCCGGTGACCCCACGCGAAGTTATACCCCCGAATGTGGGTCCAGTGCAGGCCGCCATCGGTCGACCGGTACGCGGCCGCATCGAAGCCGCAGATATAAAGCGTGTCGGGCGTCTTCGGGTCGATGGTCACGTCGTAGACATGCTGCGACTGGGTGAAGATCGGCTTCCAACTCTGGCCGCCGTCCGTGGACAGATAGACACCGCCTCCGGTGTCAACGCCCTCGCGCTCCTGTCCCCATGCGGCGAGATACATTCTGCGATTGTCGCGCGGGTCGAGCGCAAGCCCATTCGGCCCGTTGACGCCCGCTGGAAGATTCATCTTCGTCCAGCGCTCGGCCCCATCGACGGATTTGTAGAGCGCGCCGCTGCCGCTGGTCATGCCGTAGCGGCCCTGGTTGGCGCGGGCCACGATCAGATAGAGCGTGCCGTCATCGGCGCGCACGATTCGCCAGGCAAAGGGGTCTCTCTCGGAGATGCCGGCGTTCTTCAGTTGCCAGGTCTTGCCATTGTCGGTTGATTTATACACGCCGAGACCGAATCCGCAGGCGTAGAGGGTGCGCTGCCCAACCGGACTGGCGGGATCGAGCAGCACGTGCGTCACGGCCGTTTCCTCCATGCCGGTATTCGACGGAGTCCAGCTTCGCCCGCCATCGGTCGAAACGCCGACACCGCCCCTGGCCATGTCCAGAAGATCGCCATTCCGCCACATCTTTGGCCGGGGCAGGTCGTGGATTCCGCTGAACGCGCCCCACATCAGCCCCTTCACCTGGGGATCGAAGGCCAGCCAGTAGGTCGTGTTCCGCCAGCGATCCGGAATCCCATTGGTCGCGGACTCCCACGACTGGCCGCCATCGTAGCTGTGGAAGGCTCCAATGTCGGTGTAGTCGATGAAGATGTGCCGCGAGTCGAAGGGGTCGAATTGCACACCGTAATTGGTGGTGACGTCGAGCCCGCGGGTTGTCCAGCGGTCGTTCGCCGTATGCGCGGAGTTGACCTGCGCCCAGGTCTTTCCGCCGTCCAGGGTGCGGTAGGTTCTGAAGAGGTCGGTCGCGTAGCAGATGTCGGGGTTGCCCGGCGCTACGCCGAGACTGTAAGGCGCGTCGAAGATGATGCTCTTGCCGCCTTCCCAACCGATGCCATCCGCGCGCCGATCGATCCAGGAGGCTTCGAGGTTAGGCGCGGGCTGGGTCGATTCGCGGAAGACGATCGACCACGTCCGGCCCGCATCCACGGTCTTTGCAATGCCGTTGTTGACATCGCCAGGGCCGTCGCCGAGTTTGAGACCGCGAAATCCGACGTACGCGATCAGCCCGTTGCGGCTCGCCGCGGATATCGCCCCGAATTCGCCGGATTGCTGGCCAAGCGCTGGCGTTCTCGCTTGCCACGAGCTGCCCGCGTCCTCTGAAACGAACAGCTCTCCCTCTTCGGTTGTTGCATACACGATGGTTTTGCCTTCCGCCTCGCCCAGGCTGGCATGAGCAATCTTTTCCCGAGTCCCCGCGATGGGTTTCGCGGTCTCTGATTTGCCGCGATAAACGCCCTGTGTGCCAATCGCCAGGCGCTCGCCGCCCGAATAAGCAAGCATGAGGATTCGTTCCCCCGGAAACTCGCTCTCATAGTGGAAAGAGACGCCGCTGTCTTTCGAGACCAGCAGCGTTGTCCCTCCGTTCTGCGGATCGGAAAAGGCGATATGAACAATGTTCGAGTCCCTGGGGTCAACCACGATCTGACGAATCACCGAGCCGGAGACATAATTTCCGTCATTTGAAGTCAGGCTGTAATCCCCGTGGTCGCCGTTGCGATGCTCGACCGTCTTCTTGGCGGGATTGGGAAAGACCATGCGCCAGCTCCGGCCCGTGTCGTCGCTCCGCCACAAAGCCGCGTTTCCCGCATAGATTCTGCCCGGATTGCCGGGGTCGAATGCAAAGGTTTCCACGCCCGCGCGCAGGTTGAACATGCGCCAGGATTGGCCGCCATCCAGCGTAATGTAGCTGCCCGTCATGTCGCAGTGTTCCACCACGACTTGAGGGTCGCGCGGGCTGACGGTGGGGGCAATCATTGTCCCTCCGCCGCCCGGACCGACGATCGTCCACGCATCGGATCGCGGAGCCGGCCCCGGAACCTGCGCGGCGGCCGCGATGGCCAGCAGCATCGCAGCAAGCGCGGAAATTGATTGACGGCTCATCTCCGGTCCCCTTATCGTGCTTGCTGAATGGTAAATGGAACTGGCGGCAATTTCTGACAAATCCAGACCTTCGTTCGACAGGCTCAGGGCGGGTTTTCGACAAGTCGCGCAAGAGAATTCTTCTTCCTAATCTTTACTTCTGATAGAATGTAAAGAGAGGAGAGTGTCGTCTCATGCAAGCTACGCTCAGTAGTAAAGGGCAGGCAACGATCCCCAAAGCGGTTCGCGATCGCCTGCAAATAAAGCCGGGGGACCGGTTCAAGTTCTTCTTCCACCCTGACGGCGTGATGATTCTGCCCAAGATTTCAACTGCCAGGCTCAAGGGCATGATTCCAAAGCCGGCCCAACCGGTGTCTCTTCAAGAAATGGATCGGGCGATTGCGGAAGGCGCAACAGAAAGATTTCGGCGAAGAAAATGATAGGCCTCGATACGAACGTCCTGCTGCGCTACCTCGCGCAAGACGATCCAAAGCACTCCCCCCGCGCAACGGAGATCGTCGAACGGCTCTTGACCGAACAGGAACCGGGCTTCGTCAGCCTGGTGAGTATCCTTGAAGTTGCATGGGTTCTCAAAAGCCTTTTCAAGCGTTCCCGGCACGAGATTGCGAACGATATCGAAATGCTGTTAGCCGCGGATACACTCGAGGTTCAGAATGAGCAGGAGGTCTATTACGCCGTTGTATCGCTCCGCAATGGAATCGGATCATTCGAAGACGCCTTGATCGGCGCCCTCGGCGTCTGGAGAGGCTGTTCGGCAACCTTGACGTTTGATGAAGATGCCGCAAAACGGCTGCACGGGTTTCAACTGGCCTGATTGATTAAAAGGCGGCAGGTGGTCCCCTCATCGCGGAATCAAGAACTTCACGGGATCAAGAACTGTGCCCCGTTCATCGCGGCTTTATCGCGATGAGCGGGCCTTCAGGCAAGTTCGCAGTGGGGTTACGATGGCACCATGCCGATGGAGCAGCTTCAACCACTACGCTACCGGAATCCGGGGAATCGTTGAAATCGAGTCGGAGTCGACGGCGAGGCTTCGCAGCCCATTCATCGCGATAAGGCCGCGATGAACGGAGCACAGTCCCAAGTACTGTGATGGGTGGGCCACCTGCCCTCGCCTCCCTTACAAAAGTGTAACGATGATTGCGCGCCGGAAATTGAAGTGAAGAGTTGACTCCTCTTCAAGGCTAATCGTACGATCCATATCCCGAATGGGCCATCTTGTTACATATTCCAGGCTTTCATCATTCCAGTCTTTTGGGTAGAAATGCTTAAAAATGAACTGAATAAAATGCCCGAGGCAAAGCGGGCCTTGCACTGCAATCCGGGCATCGCTGTTGAGAATGTGAACGTGTGACGCGGGCTCACTTGCAGATGCAGCATCAGGCGCATAATCGAATCGTAAAGGAGATCGCATTCTAAGCTGATCGATTCGCGGTTCAGAATCACCTCCAACGGCTTGAATGCAGTACCCCAATTCATCCATCAGCATCAAGTCGAGGCCCTCAAAATCTAGCACGTTAAAGCCGTCAGGAACGAGGATCGGGCACGGATAAAAGCCAAACCTGTGCCCAGTCAAGCTGTTGGCTCTAATATCCATTGAGAGCTGTAGGAGTGCCCCGTCTCTCAGCAATGCGACGAATTGGTTCTCCAGGATCATTCGTCTGTATTCAGTAATTGTTGCAAATGGAAGCGCAGAAAACAGGCCTTGCTCTATGCTTGCAGCCGCAGGCCATGTAATCCGTTTGAACGAGCCTTTAGAGGTAATAATTGGAGTGTTGACAGTCGCAGCAATCCCAGAGCGAAGCATGGCGATTGCGAGATCAGAAATCTCAGTTCTGGCTTCATTCGGAGTCATTGGCGGCCCCAGTAAGGATCACTAGCCGTCTTTTCAGATCCTCCGGGATAGCTTCAAACGGCAGATCGCCAGATTCGACCATCGCAACCAGGTTCTCAAGTTCCTTTAAAGCATCCCTTTGTTGGGCTACTTCTGTGTCTGTCCTATCGCGGTGAATCTTCCGCATTTTATCAAGTTGAGCCTCGGTTGGGACGTTGAAGGCTAGGTGGTATTGATGCTGTTTCACTTGTTCTAGCTCCTCAATTACCGTGGCCATCCCGGCTCCAATTCCGCATAGCCTCACCCAAGCACGTGACCTTGTAATTGCGGTGAATAGCACGTTACGCGCCCGGACCGAGATAAATGGAGAGGACGCGTATTCGCTATGGGATATGTAAACCATGGCTGCTTCGTTGCCTTTGGCGCGATAAATTCCAGAAATGGCTATCGAGCTCTCTTGATAAAGGGTGTCGACACTGGAAGTCACTCCGGCCAGGTGTGAGGCGATTCCAAGCTTTCCCAACGCCTCCATTATTGTTGCAGCTTGGTCCCTGGATTTAAGCGCATTCGGGACAATTACCAGAATATCCGTATGACGTAACTCATCCTCGTCAAGGTTTTTCTGAATGTTGGCAGCTATCCAGTCAGCCTGCTGCGCCGAATCTTCGAATGGGTACCATTGAACTGCGTCATCCGGACTTATGAGTTCTTGAAAATAAGGAGGAAATGAATTCCGGCTCCTCTCTAGCTCAACGGACTTACCTGGTTCTAGCGAACCACTACGAACGCGATATCCAACGTCTTCCAGGAGATGCGCATTTTCGAAAAACTGAATAAGCCCTCCCTTTCGATAGATGCCAAATCCTACGGCATGTGCCGTGGTGAGAGCCCACGGCGTATTTCTGTAGCAGACAGGCAAAACAATATCTCGACGAGGCAAATCCTCTTCCGTATCGAGGTTCGGGACTCGCGGATTTCCGTCCGATCCGACCCCAAAGAGTTCAGCGGGAGGCGCCATCGAATATGCACCGAGGTTCTGGAGCTCGTCATAGGCGAAAGCCACACGGTTAGGATTTCGACCGGACAAATAGCAAATCTCAAAAAAGGAGCGCGGCAAATCCTGCGCCTCGTCTATCAAGATCGCATCGAATAGTTGCTTAGGCGCCGCCGATCTAAGCGAGGTCAGTAGTTCATCGCAGACTCCCTCAAAGGCTGTCTCATACGTGTAATTCAATTTTGCATAATTGAAGTCTTTGACAGGAAGGTCATTGGCTGCGGCAATTTCGGCGTAGAGGCCGGGTTGCCTACTGCTTCCCCATGCATGCATGATTCGAAGTTTCGACCAATTTGGCTCATCTTCCGTGTGATCAAAACAAAAGCGGCGAACCAAGTCCTTGAACTGCTGATATAGCGCTCTCGTGTTGAAGGTCACGGCGATGTCCCATTCGGGGTTGGCTGAGTGCAGATATGCAGCCTTCAGCGCTAGAACGACGGTTTTTCCGGAACCAGCTAGACCTCGCACTCTTTGAGGGCCATCTGGAGTTTCGATCGCTGCACGCTTTTGCCACTGGTCCAGATTTGCAATTTCCTTCTCAATCCGCTGAATGATTGCGCCTCTGGATGTCGGCTGTTGCACATTTGTGCGTTTCGTAGTCGGCTTGATCGTTCCAACGCGTTGAATAGCAGCGTTCACCAGCCTGAGTCCCTGATCGTCAATGGCCGAATAACTCGCCAGCTTGCTGGCGAGCGATTCGGGTCCCACAACTTCTGCCCCCTCGCACCTACGGGCAGCCGCTTCATCGGACACGAATGTCAGGACATTGACGTGAACGGCAAGCTTTCTCCCATTTAGAAGCGGCTTATATTGTAATAGTTTTCTCTGAAGGGCATTGTAGAGATCATCCTGATGCTCCCGAAGCTCATCTATGGCGCCCGGCCCATCAGTCTGTTTGAAATCAATGATTACCACTCCATGTTCGAGGCAGGTAAGCAAGGAATCAACCATGATCATCTGATCCGACGATGCGATGACGGGATACGCCAAATATAGCGTGCCGTTTAGGTTCATTCCCTTCAGCAGATGTTGGAGCTGCTGCTGGCCTAATATGTTCTTGCCTCTACCGATGACGACTTCAAGCATGGCAACTCACCAAGATTTCTTCTTTACTCACTACTCTATCCTAACGCGAGGATTTCGTGGCTGGCGGGTGGGCGGGTGGCCCCGGTCCCGGTGAGATTTCCAAGGCACACTGAGGGTGCCCCCGGTCCCTCGCAGTTGGGGACCGGGGATGGAAGCGTCCCAGCCCCACTTTTGGATATGTGAATCCACGAACCTCGACCCGCAAACATTTTGCAGATTATTTCCCGCACCCTGCTACCTTGAACTCAGGCCGGGTTCCAGCCGGCCGTCGTCTCGGGAGGCAATTTGTGTACCCCCTCCCCCCCTACCCCCCTGGGGTATAAATATTCCCTAAAACCTTGCAGATAATTTTTAACTCGTTTGAAATCAATGCCTGTGGAAAACTTTCAACCCCAAAATATCCCGCATGGTGAGATTTGACCTCTGAAAATCACCGGAAAATCCGGTTTTTCGCCCCTAAACTGTCAGGCGCTCCGGAAGAGCGGCAGGGAAAATATCCATATCGCTTCCACAAAATTTCCTGTAACCTTTCGAGGAGGTAACCAGTCCTATATCTGCGTTACCCGGATTGTGCGGGGTTGGCTTTATGGCTCCTCCCGCGTGGCCGCAACCAGCGGATTCCCCTCCGCCACAACCCCCAAGCGAGGTCAAATCTTCATGAAGAGCCAACTGAATTCCCTGCTGATTACGGCAGCACTCTCCGGTCTGGTCGGCGGCACCTGCGCAGCCGCACAGACAGCCAATCATGCCAATGCGAAGGGATCCACGGTCAAAGCCGGCCTGCTCTATGCCGGCGACGACAAGACGCCGCCAGCCAAGCACTCCTGTAAAGGCAAGAACAGTTGCAAGGGCACCGGCGGCTGCAGCACAGGCGACAACGGCTGCAAGGGCAAGAACAGTTGCCAGGGCAAGGGCGGATGCGCCACCGACGGCTCCAAGCCACCCTCCGTCGTCTAACTATCCCACCAGCGGCGCGGCGGCGGGGGATATTGCCCTCCGCCGCGCCGGCGATCTTCCTTCTCTGAAAAAGACAGACCTTCGGCAAATGAGCGGAGTTGCTGCGCGGGAGAGTTTTGGCCGCGCGCTGAAGCGTCTCCGCCGCAAGAACGCAAGGAACTCCATGGCCGGCAATCGCTTCAATGCTTTTCAGGATCACGGCGTCGGAATCGGTCTCCGGATTCCGCACTACCGGCACATCTTCGCCGAGAAGCCAGTGGTGGACTGGTTCGAAATCATCTCGGAAAACTTCATGATCGACGCGGGCCGGCCGCTAGCCATGCTCGACAGTATTCTTGAGCAGTATCGCGTCGTGCAGCACGGCGTTTCGATGTACTTCGGCTCGGTGACAGCGCCCGATCCCGAGCACCTGCGGCGGCTCAAGACCTTGGTGCGGCGCACCAAAACACCGTGGCTCAGCGACCACCTCTGCTGGGGCAGCGTGGACGGCACTTACACGCACGATCTGCTGCCTCTTCCCTACACATGGGAGGCCGTCGAGCGCACCGCCGAACGCGTGCGCATGGTGCAGGATTTCCTGGAGATTCCGGTTGCGGTCGAGAACGTGAGCAGCTATGCCGCCTTCACCGGCTCCGAGATGACCGAGTGGGAGTTCTTGACGGAAGTGGTGGAGCGCGCCGACTGCGGCATCCTGCTGGACGTGAATAACATCTATGTCTCCGCGGTGAATCACGAGTTCGCGCCCATGGACTATGTGAACGCCGTGCCCGCCGAACGCGTGGCGCAGGTTCATATCGCCGGGCACTCGCGCTATGAGAAATACATTCTGGATACGCACGATCATCCGGTGATCGATCCGGTATGGGAGCTGTATGCGCGGGCGATCGAACGCTGCGGGCCCACGCCGACGCTGCTTGAGTGGGACGATCGGATTCCCAGCTTCGACGAGGTCCACGCCGAGGCAAAGAAGGCTGAGCGCTATCTGCATCGGGAAGCGAAGGAACTGGCGGAGGCCGCCGTATGAGTCAGCCGCAAGCCGCTTCGGCCTCGATGGATTTGGCCCAATTGCAGCGCGAGATGGCGGCGGCCATCATGCTGCCGCTCACCCCGAACGAAGAGATGCGGCCCGTAGCTCCCGATGGCCGCGCGATGAACGCCGTCGCGGCTTCGTTCATCGCGCCCAATAGCCGCCTCACAGCCTTTGAGCGGCTGGAGATCTACAACCGCCAGTATTGGTTTCGCGTACTCGGCGCGCTGATGGAAGACTTTGCCGCTCTGCGAGCCGTGGTGGGCGGAACTGCGTTTGAAGCTTTGTCCATCGCCTATCTCACCGCGCATCCCAGCCGGTCGTTTACGCTGCGCAATCTGGGATCGAAGATGAGCGAGTGGCTGGCTGAGAATCAGCAATATGCGGGCCGCCGCTTTCGCCTGGCGCTCGATGTGGCGCGGATCGAGTGGGCTTTTGTCGAGGCCTTCGACAATGCGAACGAGACGCCGCTGACTCTGGAGCAGATCGCGGCGTTGGATGCGGATTCGCGGCTCGCGCTGCAGCCGCACTTGCGCTTGGTGGCCCTCGACTACGCCGCTGACGACCTGGTTCTGGCGCTGCATCGCCGCGAGAGGCATGAGGCCAGCGAGGCGGGACTGAGGCAGGAGGACGGAACAGACGCGCCTGCCAGGCTGCCACGGCTTCGTCTCCGGCCAACATGGCTGGCTGTCCATCGCGTGGAGACATCGGTTTACTTCCGGCGGCTGCGGCGAGAGGAGTTCCTGACGCTTTCAGCGATTCGGCAAGGCGTGGCGCTGGCTGCGGCTCTCGATGCGGGGTTTTGCGATTCGCCGACAGCGGCGTCGCGCAGGCCGCACCTGGTGCGCGAGTGGTTTGCCAACTGGGCTGAGCTGGGATGGATCTGCGCGCCGGATTTCGATGTGCTGCCCGGTGAAATGAAGTAGGAGGGTTTCGATGCAAAGGGTCGTCGGTCTTGCGAGGGCAGTCTATGCCCGCTTTGCCTCACTGGCCAGCTACGTGCAGAACCCTCTGCTGCTGTCGATCCGCCTCTATTGGGGCTGGCAGTTTGCGCAAGACGGCTGGGGCAAGCTCACTCATCTTGACCGCGTCGCGCAGTTCTTCGCCAGCTTGAACCTGCCCGCTCCGGGCATGACGGCTCTCATGGTTGCCCTCGTGGAGTTCACGGGCGGCATCCTGTTCGCGCTCGGCATCGCATCCCGGCTGGTGTCGCTGGTGCTCTTCGTCAACATGACCATGGCCTATCTGAGTGTGCCGGACGACCGTATCAACTTCTTCCACGTCCTGTCGAATCCCAGCGACTTCTACGGAGCAAGCCCCTACACATACTGGTTTGCCGCCTTGTTGATCCTGGCGATGGGGCCAGGCCTGTTCGCGGTCGATTCGCTGATTGGGCGCTGGTTGTCCGCGCGCCCCAAATCTCGATTTTGAGGCACGCGCCTCGGCCCCCGGCTGCCTGCATCTGGGCTTGCGAGCCGTTATGCTCAGGCTGGGCTGACGCGAGTCGCTTACAATGGTTCCGTCTTGCATCCATCCTTCATCGGGGATGCGATTTGCCGCTCGAAGCGGCGCACAGCCGCGCGATGGCTGCCGCCTGAGCGGACGAAACCTTTCAGGAAACTCAAGCGTCCGAAGAAATGAACGCGGGCAGGCTGTGCATCGCCCGCAACGACCACAAAGATGAGCTTGCGCAATGACCTTCGATTGCCAGCTTTCACTCAAGAGGAAACGACGGGAATCGACACCATGTCTATCGAAAGCACACCAGCGTCCCATCTGGCCGCAGACAGCCTGGCCCAGCAACAACCCGCGCACAAGGGATCGTGGGGGCGCATTTTCATTGTGATTTTGCTGATCGGATTGGGCGTGGCCGTCTGGCGGATCTATGTGAACCACCAAGCGGCCAAGGCCCTGGCCGCCAGCCAGGCGGCGGCGCTGCTGAACCAGAAGACACCGGTGCAGGCGACGGCCGCCGTGCAGAAACCGATGCCGATCTATCTGACAGCGCTGGGCACGGTAACGCCCTACATGAGCGTCACCGTGAAGGCGCGGGTCAGCGGCGAGCTGGAGCCGGTCAAGTTCACCGAGGGCCAGCAGGTGAAACAGGGCCAGACCATCATGGTCATCGATCCCAGGCCCTATCAGGCGGCGCTGGACCAGGCCAAGGGCACATTGGCCCACGACGAGGCCCTGCTCAAGGATGCCGAGGCCGAATTCAAGCGATACAAGGCGCTCTATGACGCGGGCGTGGTCTCGAAGGAGGTCATGCAGACCGATGAGGCTACTCAGGGCCAGTACCTGGGCGCGATCCAGTCCGACAAGGCCGCCATCGAGACGGCCCAGTTGCAGCTCGCCTGGTGCAGCATTCAGTCGCCCATCAACGGCCGCATCGGCCTGCGCCTGGTTGATCCCGGCAATATCATCGCCGCCGGCGCCACCAGTCTGGTCGTCATCAACCAGTTCGAGCCTATCGCCGTTTACTTTACGCTGCCCGAAGACCAGCTTCCCCCAGTGCTCGAAAAACTGGCAGCGGAGAAGCGGCTGCCGGTGGACGCCTACAATCAGGGCGACACGGTCAAGCTGGCCAGCGGTTATCTGCTCACCGCCGACAACCAGATTGACACCACCACCGGAACCGACAAGCTGAAGGCGGTCTTCGACAACAAGGACCAGGCGCTGTTTCCCAACCAGTTTGTCAACATTCATCTGGTGATGGAGGAGCGGCCGAATGCCATCGTGGTGCCCTCGGCCGCCATCCAGACCGGCAATCAAGGCTCGTATGTGTGGGTGGTCGATACCGACAGCGCAAAGAAGACTTCGACAGCCAGAATTCAGAATGTCAAGATCGCTCTGGCCGAGGGCCAGATGACGATTCTGGACAGCGGCCTGCAAGCCGGCCAGCAAGTGGTCATCGACGGCGCGGACCGGCTGAAGCCCGGACAGCCGGTGATCGTCAGCGTTCCCGCCAAGAAGAGCGGCGCGAGCCAGGGCGCGGCTGCTGGGTCCGGGGCCGGGTCCGGTTCTGGCGGCGGCGGTAAATCGGATGCGAGGACAAAGCAGTGAGCCTCAGCCCTTCCCGGCCATTCATTCTGCGTCCGGTAGCCACCTCGCTGCTCATGGCGGCCATTCTGCTGGCAGGCTTCGTGGGCTACGAGCAGTTGCCGGTCTCCGCGCTGCCCGAGGTGGACTACCCGATCATCCAGGTGCTCACCTTCTATCCGGGGGGCGGGCCGGATGTGATGGCCTCGTCGGTCACGGCGCCGTTGGAGCGGCAGTTTGGCCAGATGCCCGGCCTCAAGCAGATGACCTCGGTCAGCTCGGGCGGCGGCTCGGTCATTACTCTCGAATTCAATCTCGATGAGAATATCGACGTGGCCGAGCAGGAGGTGCAGGCGGCCATCAACGCGGGCACCAGCTTTTTGCCCGCCGATCTGCCCAACCCGCCCATCTATAGCAAGGTCAACCCGGCCGACGCGCCCATCATGACACTGGCGCTTACCTCCGATTCGCTGCCCCTGGACAAGATCGAAGACGCGGCAGACACCAACCTGGCGCAAAAAATTTCGCAGGTCACCGGAGTCGGCTTGGTCTCCATTGCCGGCGGGCAAAAGCCCTCGGTGCGCATCCAGGCCAATCCTGCGCAACTGGCCGCATACAACCTGAGCCTTGAAGACCTGCGCACGGCGCTGGCGGCGGCCAACGTGGACCAGGCCAAGGGTACGCTCAACGGAGATCGCCAGTCTTACACCATCGGCGCGAACGACCAGTTGCTTTCGAGCGGCGACTACAAGCCGGTGATCGTTGCCTACCGCAACGGCGCAGCCGTCCGCGCCTCCGACGTGGCCACCATCGTCGATGCGGCGGAGAACTCGCAGCAGGCCGCCTGGATGGACCGCCAGCCGGCGGTCATCGTCAACATTCAGCGTCAGCCGGGCGCCAACATCATTGCCGTGGTGGACCGCATCCAGGCGCTGCTGCCTCAGTTGCGCACCAGCCTGCCGGCCTCCGTGCAGGTGAAGATCCTCACCGATCGCACCATTACCATTCGCGCCTCGGTGCGCGACGTTGAATACGAACTGATGCTGACCATCGCATTGGTGGTCATGGTCATCTTCCTTTTCCTGCGCAATCTGGCGGCGACCATCATTCCCTCGGTCGCGGTGCCGCTGTCGATTGTCGGCACATTCGGCGTGATGTACCTGCTGGGCTACTCGCTGAACAATCTCACGCTGATGGCGCTCACTATCTCCACTGGGTTCGTGGTGGACGACGCCATCGTGATGATCGAAAACATTTCGCGCTTCATCGAAGAGGGCGACAGCCCGATGAAGGCGGCGCTCAAGGGCAGCGAACAGATCGGCTTCACCATCATGTCGCTGACCGTCTCGCTGATAGCGGTGCTGATTCCGCTCTTGTTCATGAGCGACGTGGTGGGCCGGCTCTTCCGCGAGTTCGCAATCACGCTGGCCGTCACCATCCTGGTCTCCGCCGTGGTCTCGCTGACGCTGACGCCCATGATGTGTTCTCGCATCCTGAAGGACAAAAAAGATGCGCGGCAGACCCGCTTCTACCATTGGTCGGAGAAGGTCTTCAACGACGTCATCGCGGCGTACGGGCGGATGCTCCAGGTGGTCTTGCGCTATCGCTTCGCCACGCTGATGGTCACCATCGCCACCTTCGTGGCCACGATCGTTCTGTTCATCGTGGTCCCCAAAGGCTTCTTCCCGGTGCAGGATACGGGCGTGATTCTGGGCATCAGCGAAGCCCCGCAGACGGTCAGTTTTACCTCGATGGCGCAGCGCCAGCAAAAACTTGTAGACATTCTGCTCCAGGACGATGCTGTCGATAACATCTCCTCGTTTATCGGCGTGGACGGCACCAATACCACGCTCAACTCGGGCCGCATCCAGATCAACCTCAAGCCGCTGGCTGTTCGCAAAATCTCCGCCACCGAGGTGATTCAGCGTCTGCAACCGAAGATCACTGGCATCGAGGGGATTCAGCTCTTCCTGCAGCCGTTGCAGGATCTCACGGTGGAAGACCGCGTGAGCCGCACTGAATTCCAATACTCTCTCGAAGATCCCGACCCTGTAGAACTGGCCAAATACACGCGGCAGATGGTCAGCGAGCTGGGCAAGCAATCCGTGGTGACCGACGTGGCCAGCGACCTGCAAGACCAAGGCCTCGGCGCGCAATTGGTCATCGACCGCGACTCCGCCGCCCGCCTGGGCATCGCCATGGCCGACGTGGATAACACCCTCTACGACGCCTTCGGCCAGCGCCAGGTCTCCACCATCTTTACGCAGCTCAATCAGTACCACGTGGTCATGGAGGTGGGGCAGAACTTCCAGACCGATCCGGCTGTTCTCAATAACCTCTACGTCAAATCGGGCAACGGCACGCAGGTGCCGCTGAGCACGCTGGCCCACTGGGAGCAGACGACCTCGCAGTTGGCCATCGGCCACCAGGGGCAGTTCCCCTCCACCGTGATCAGCTTCAACCTGGCGCCGGGCAAAGCGCTGGGCGACGCCGTCAACGCCGTCAACGCCATCGAAAAGCACATTCAGATGCCGGCCGCCATCAACGCCAGCTTCCAGGGCACGGCCGCCGCCTTCCAGACTTCGCTGGCCAACGAGCCGTTGCTGATTCTGGCCGCGCTGATCACCGTTTATATTGTGCTGGGAGTGCTTTACGAGAGCTACATCCACCCCATTACCATCATCTCTTCGCTGCCCTCGGCCGGTGTGGGCGCGCTGCTTGCGCTGCTCATCACCCACACCGAGTTCAGCGTGATTGCGCTGATCGGCATCATCCTGCTGATCGGCATTGTGCAGAAGAACGCCATCATGATGATCGACTTTGCGTTGCAAGCCGAACGCCTTGAGGGAAAGCCGCCGGAAGAGGCCATATTCCAGGCCTGCCAGTTGCGCTTCAGGCCGATCTTGATGACCACAATGGCCGCCATGCTGGGCGGACTGCCGCTCTGGCTGGGCGGCGGCGTGGGCGCGGAACTGCGCAGACCGCTGGGCATCACCATCGTCGGCGGATTGATCCTGTCGCAACTGCTTACGCTTTTCACCGTGCCGGTCACGTATCTCTACTTCGACAAATTGGCGCAGCGCATGAAGCCGAAGAGCAGGGAACAGGGATCAGGGAACAGGGATCAGTTTTTAGCTTCTAGCCTCTAGCTACTAGCTTGGGTCAAGAAACTTCTCGGCGGTACTGGCGATTGGGAACCACATGCAGGCGGAAGAGCCTGACGAGACACGGGTTTTTAGCTAGCAGCTAGGAGCTAGAGGCTAACAGATGCACCTTTCCGCACCCTTTATTCAGCGCCCGGTAGCCACCTCGCTGCTCTCGCTGGCCCTGCTGCTGGCCGGTTCGGTGGCTTACTCGCTGCTGCCAGTGGCCTCGCTGCCCAATGTCGATTACCCGGTCATCAGCGCCAGCGCCGGGGTGCCCGGCGCCAGCCCGGAGACCATGGCCTCATCGGTCGCCACGCCGCTCGAGCGCCAGTTCGGACGCATCGCCGGCGTCAATCAGATGACCTCGTCGAGTTCTCTGGGCTCGGCCTCCGTGACTCTTCAGTTCGATTTGACCCGCGACATCGATGCAGCCGCCCGCGACGTGCAGGCCTCGATCAACGCGGCGCGCAGCCAGTTGCCCGCCAATCTTCCTCAGAATCCGAGCTATCGCAAGTCCAATCCCGCCGATGCTCCGATTCTCATTCTCACGCTCACTTCCGACGTGGTGCCGAAGCCGCAAATCTACGATCTGGCCAACTCGATTCTGGCGCAGAAGATTTCGCAAATTCAGGGCGTGGGCCAGGTCTTTGTGGGCGGCAGCTCCAGCCCCGCCGTGCGCGTCGAGTTGAACCCCATGGAGCTAGGCAATAACGGCGTCGGCCTGGAGGCGGTCCGGACGGCGCTCTCCGGAGCCAATGCCAACCGGCCCAAAGGCGCCTTTCAGAACGGGGATCAGCGCTGGCAGATCGGCGACAACGATCAGATTTTCAAGGCCAGCGACTACGCGCCCATCATTGCCGGCTATAACAAGCAAACCGGAGCCCCGGTGCGCATCACCGACCTGGGCCACGTGGTTGACAGCGTCGCCGACATTCGCAACGCGGGCGTCTCCGGCATCAATCCGCCAAATGGGCCTCCCGCCCAACTGAAAAGCGCCGTCCTGATCATCATCTTCAAGATCCCCGGCGCCAACGTGATCTCCACGGTGGATTCCGTGATGGCAGAAATGCCCCGCTTGCAGGCCGCCATCCCGCCCACCATCAAGATCGACGTGGCCGTGGATCGCACCACCACCATCCGCTCCAGCGTTCACGACGTTGAAATCTCGCTCATGATCAGCGTTTGCTTAGTGGTGCTGGTGGTCTTCCTCTTTCTGCGCGAAGTGTGGGCCACCGTCATTCCATCCATCGCTGTGCCTCTCTCGCTGGTGGGCACTTTCGGCGTGATGTACCTGCTCGGCTACACCATCGACAACCTCTCGCTGATGGCACTCACCATCTCCACCGGCTTCGTGGTTGACGACGCCATTGTGGTCATCGAGAACATCACCCGTTACCTCGAAATGGGCATGAAACCCTTCGACGCGGCCATGAAAGGCTCGCGAGAGATCGGCTTTACGGTGCTCTCGATGAGCACGTCGCTGATCGCCGTCTTCATTCCGATTCTGCTGATGGGCGGCATCGTGGGCAAGCTCTTCCGCGAGTTCGCCGTTACTCTCTCGGTGGCCATCGCGGTCTCGCTGCTGGTTTCCCTGACCACCACCCCCATGCTCTGCGCCCGGTTTCTGAAGTCGCGCGACGAGAGCCGGCATGGCTCCGTCTATCGCGCCAGCGAGCGCGCCTTTCAGTGGATGCACGATGAGTACGCCCGCGGCCTGCGTTGGGTGCTGCGCCACCAGGGGTTGATTCTGTGCGTGGTGATCGGCACCATTGTTCTCAACGTCTACCTCTTCAAAACCGTTTCAACAGGTTTCTTTCCCCAGCAGGACACGGGCCGCATGGGCGGCCGGACCCGCGCCTCGCAGGACATTAGCTTTGACGCCATGAGGATCAAGCAGCGCGAGCTGGCGCAGATGGTGATCGACGATCCGGCGATTCAGTCGGTGACCGCTTTCGTCGGCGGCGGCGGACCGGGCGGAGGAAGCTCCAATGTAGGCAACATGTTCATCGCGCTCAAGCCGCTCGACCAGCGTCCGGGGCGCGTCTCCGCCGACCAGGTGGTCAACCGCCTGCGCAAACAGCTCACCAGCGTGCCCGGCGCGGCGCTGGTTCTCCAGGTGCAACAGGAGTTCCAGATTGGAGGCCGCGGCTCCGACGCGCAGTACCAGTACACTCTATCGGACGAGAACCTGAACGAGCTGAACACCTGGGCACCGCAACTGCTCTCTCGCATGAGAACCATGCCCGAGTTGCGCGACGTCTCCACCGACCAGCAAAACCAGGGCCTCGCCGCTAACCTGGTCATTGACCGCGACACGGCGTCGCGCCTCGGCATCTCCGCCGCAGCCATTGACAGCGTACTCTACGACGCCTTCGGCCAGCGCGAAGTCTCGACGATGTACACCGCGCTCAATCAGTATTTTGTCGTGATGGAGGTCGATCCGCAATATCAGGCCAGCCCCGATGCGCTCAACGGAATCTTCGTCAAGTCCTCGACTGGGGCGATGGTTCCTCTTTCGGCCATCGCCCGGTTTGAGCAGCAGCGGACCTCGCTCCAGGTCAACCATCAGGGCCAGTATCCGGCTGTGACGCTCAGCTTCAATCTGGCGCCCAACTTCGCCCTGGGCGATGCCGTCACCGCCCTGGAGAAGGTCCAGCGCGAGATGAACATGCCCAGCGGCATCCACCCCACCTTTCAGGGAACCGCGCAGGCCTTTCAGGATTCGCTCAAGAACGAGCCGTATCTGATTCTCGCCGCGCTGGTCGCCGTCTACATCGTGCTCGGCATCTTGTACGAGAGCCTGATCCATCCGCTGACCATTCTCTCCTCACTGCCGCCCGCTGGCGTCGGCGCGATCCTGGCCCTGATGCTGACGGGAACCGAACTGAGCATCATCGCCCTCATTGGCATCATCCTGCTCATTGGCATCGTCAAGAAGAACGCCATCATGATGATCGACTTTGCCCTTCAGGCCGAGCGCGACCAGGGATTGCCGCCGGTAGAAGCCATCTACCAGGCATGCCTGCTGCGCTTCCGCCCGATCATGATGACGACCATGGCCGCGCTCTTCGGCGGATTGCCGCTGGCCATCGGCATGGGTGTCGGCTCGGAACTGCGCAAGCCGCTCGGCATCACCATCGTCGGCGGCCTGATCGTCTCGCAGATGCTGACTCTCTTTACAACCCCGGTCGTCTACCTCTTCTTCGACCGCCTGCAATGGAAGGTGATGAAGCTGCACAAGATCGGCACCGAGCTGGAAGAGGCGCCAGGGGACTGATCGAAGGTACCAGGGACAAAGGACTCCCTACTCCCATACCTTGGCCCGCTCGATCAGCTTCACCGGATAGTAGGCGTTGCGCACGTACTGCCGCACCATGCGATTGGTCGTGAAGTAGGAGCCGTTGAAGGCCAGCGTGTTGCGCATCAGCCGTGCCCACTTCTCCGGCGCGGAGAGGTAGAGCGGCACCACGGCGTTTTCCAGTTTGCGGTAGAGCGAGTTGGCCTCTTCGGCGTCGTTGGCCCCGTCTTCGATGGCCCACCCGGTGAATCCTTCGATCCAGCCCTCGATCCACCATCCGTCCAGAATCGAAAGGCTCGGCACGCCATTGAGCGCGGCCTTCATGCCGCTGGTGCCCGAAGCCTCGTAAGGCCGCTTGGGCGTGTTCACCCACACGTCCACGCCGGCCGTGAGCAGCGCGCCCAGGTTCCAGTCGTAGTTTTCGAGATAAACAATGCGCAGCAGATCGTTCGAGAGCCGGGCGGCCTCCTCGACGACCTCGTGAATGAGCGCCTTGCCTGGCTCGTCCTGGGGATGGGCCTTGCCTGCGAAGAGAATCTGCAAGCCGCCGGCCGCGGCGGCGATCTTCACCAGCCGGTCGGGGTCGGCAAACAGCAGCGTGGCGCGCTTGTAAGTGGCCACGCGGCGCGCAAAGCCGAGCGTCAGCACCTTGGGATTGAGCACCAGGCCGGTGCGCTCAGCCACCTCGGCCAGCAGCGCCTCCTTGGCGTGCGCATGGGCCGCCAAGATCAGCGGCTCGGCCAGGTCGATGGCGTTGCGCAGGTACAGCGTGTCGCGCCGCCACGATGAGAGATGCGCATCGAGCATCTGCCGGAAGGGCACCGAAACCCAGGTGGGCGCATGGACTCCGTTGGTGATCGAATCGATGGCGAACTCGGGAAACATCTCGCGGGAGACCTTGGCATGTTGCATGGCCACGCCGTTGGCATAGCGCGAAAAGCGCAGCGCCAGCAGCGTCATATTCAACATTCCATCGCGAAAGCAGCCCAGCTTTTCCAGGCGGGCCGTGCGGTCGCCGCCCAGGATGCGAATGGCCTGTTCGGTCGAAAAGCGGTCGTGCCCGGCCGGCACGGGCGTGTGGGTAGTGAAGACGCATTGCCTGCGCACCTGCTCCATGTCGGTTTCCGTGGCTGCGCCCAGCGGTCCGCCGCCCAACTGGCTCTCCAGCAGGCCCAGCGTCAACAGCGCGGCGTGGCCCTCGTTCATGTGGAAGACATTGACCCTGAATCCCAGCGCCTTGGCCATGCGCACCCCTCCCATGCCCAGCACAATCTCCTGTTGCAGCCGGTAGTTGGAGTCGCCCCCGTACAGGTGATCGGTCAAGCCGCGATCCCAGCCCAAGTTTCCATCCACATCCGTGTCCAGCAGGTAGATGGGCACCACATGCCCGTAGCGGCCCACCAGCTCATAGCGCCAGCAGCGCACGGTTACGATGCGATCTTCGATGGAGACGGTCACCCGCGCCGGCTCCTCGGTGCAGAAATCCGAAGGGTTCCACGGCTGGATGTCCTCGCTCTGCTTTCCCGATGCGTCCAGATGCTGCTGAAAGTAGCCTTTGCGGTGAACCAGCGTGAAGGCGACCAGCGGAACGCCCAGGTCGGCAGTCGAGCGCAGCGTGTCTCCAGCCAAAACGCCCAGCCCGCCGGAGTAGGTGGGCATCGCGGGGTTGATTGCGACCTCCATCGAGAAGTAGGCGACCACTCCCGAGGCCGGAAAGGTCTCATAAGAGAATGGCTTGGTGGATGTAGGCTGCATCGTTTCGTGCCTCCGAGCGCTGCCAACCGGCAGAGCGGCTTTCTGGCAATAAAAGTCCCCGGATGCCGAGCGGGCAATGGCAATCTCTCCCGGCCTTCATCGTGTTGGGGGTCTCATCGATTTTATCAAGAAGCGCTGCCGGGAACCGTGGGAAGCCCGCTGATTGTTCCTCCACGTCCCATTCTGGATGGATGCTTCTTACGGTGCTGAGAGGTTTGAGGCCTCAGAATGAGCAAGACCGATTGAGGTTCGATGTTTCCCACTTTTCTCTGGAAAGAAGCGACCTGACCCGCTTCCCCAGTACTGCACGGATGAGGATATTTGCGTCGAGAACCAGCCGCTCAGCGTCCTGCACGGCGCGTCTTCCGCAGCGCTTTGAACTCGTTCACCAACTCCTCCTCGCTGGCACCGGAGGCCGCAATCAGGTCGCTTAACCGTTCTCCGGCCCTTTGCAGAGCATCCAAGTCTGCTTCACTGGGCCGCCGCAGCGTGGGCACATAGAAGCCGATCGTTTCGCCGTGGCGCGTGATGGCTACCGGCATCGGCGACTCAAGATAGCCTGACAGCTTCTCGCGAAACTCCCGAATTCCAACCCTCTCGGTTTGCATCCTCGCACTCCCTTTGTGTACACAAGGATACCACAATTACGTGGGGGGAAAGGAAGAGAGAGAAAGTAGGACCATGGCACGACCATTGCCGGCTTCCACCTCTTGCCGGGAAAAGCAAATGCCTCGATTCTAAAGGCTGATAGACACGGCAATTCGGAAGAATCTACGCAAGCCGATGCGCTCCGCCCGCGGCGTGGCAGATGTGAATCTCGGGCTTGATGCCGGTTTTGGTGGTGTAGCGCTTGCCTAGCTCTTCGGCGAAGGCCGCAGCTTTGTCTTGCTCAACCAGATTGATGGTGCAGCCGCCGAAGCCGCCGCCGGTGAGGCGCGCGCCGATCAGGCCGGGCAAATCCTGCGCCAAAGCAACCATCAGGTCGGCCTCCACGCAACTGCCCTCGAAATCCTGGCTATAGCTGCGGTGCGCTTCGGCCATCAGCCGGCCGAGTTCGGCCAGGTCATTGTTCGCCAGCGCCTTGGCCGCAGCCATCGTGCGCAGGTTCTCGCTGATAACGTGCTTGGCGCGCAGGTACGATTTGGGCGTCATCTCGTGGCCCCATTTTTCCAAGTCCTCAAGCGTCGCATCGCGCAAAAACGGCACTCCGCCGCGATGGCTGTCGATGACGGCACAGGCCGCCTCGGACTCGGCCCGTCGAGTCGAGTAATCGCCTCCGGCGATGGAATGTTTCACCATGGTGTTGGCGATGACCAGCGCCACATGGGCGGGGATCGGCGCCAACTTGAAGCTCAAGTCGCGGCAATCCAGCAGCAGGGCGTGATTTTCTTTGCCATTGACGGAGATGAACTGGTCCATGATGCCGCAGTTGGCGCCCACAAACTCGTTTTCGGCGCGCTGGCAGAGCCGCGCCAGCACGGGACCGGGATAAGTAGCTCCGACAAGCGAGCAGACCGCGAGCGCCGTGGCCACTTCGAGCGCAGCCGAACTGGAAAGTCCCGACCCCAGCGGCACGTCGCCCGACAGGCTCAGGCTGAAACCGGGAATCGCGTGGCCCTCCGCCGCCAGGATCGAGACCACGCCGAGCGGGTAGTCGCTCCAGTTCTTGCCGGCCCGGCCTGGCAGCGCCGTTGCCTCAAAGCTCTTCTCTTCTCTGAAGTTTTCCGAGTAGAGCACAATCTTGCCGTCCGCGCGCGGCGAGATTCCGGCCAGAGTGGCAAAGTCGATAGCCGCCGGCATCACAAAGCCCTCGGCATAATCGGTATGCTCGCCGATCAGGTTCACGCGGCCCGGCGCTGCAAAGATGGCCGGCTCGGCCCCGAAGCGGGCAACGTGCAGGGAACGAAATACGGCGGGGTCATGCATCTCAGGTCACATCCGCACAGTGATCGGTTGTCACTGAACGATGGTCAACGATCACTCGCTTACAGAACTTCAAAATCGACAACCATGGGCCACGAAACAGAATCGCCGGGCGAAAGCACGCGTGACCATGGGCCACAAATCGCCAGCGAGTCCACGGGCGCGGTTGACGGTTCGAGCGCGACACACATCTGTCTTGGTCCCGGCCTCTCCGGCCAGGCGCCGTAACAGATCCAAAGTCCCATATAGGGCGTCGCCGCCGGGTTGAAGCTGACCTTGATGCGCACTCCAGCCCGAAGCCGCTCCAGCGCGCACCAGTTTTCGGCGGCGGAGAGCGGCCCTGCAAACAGCTTGTCGCCGATGCCTGACTCTGGCGGTTGCACCACGCTCAAGTCGGTCTCGCCGCCCTCTGCCAGCGCCGCGATGGGCCACGCAACCAGGTCGCCGCCCCTTCCCAACCGGCCGGCGACGGAGCCTTCCAAGCGCGCCGTGCGAATCGAATCCGGCAGCACGATGCGATCTCCGGCCTCGACCGCGAACAACGGATGCGCCGCCCAGGACCACGGAGCCGGGTAGTCGCCGATGTTGGTCACCGTGTAATCCAGGCTCAAGCGCCATCCCATCTCCGTTTCGATCAGAGTTGCCGTCCGCTCCAACGCTAGGGGCAGCGAAAAGCACTCCCCGCGCAAAGTGACAGAGCTTGTATCCGCAGATCCCGCATCCTGTTCCCTGTTCCCTGTTCCCTGTTCCCTCCACTCCACCCGCCACAGATCCCCGTGGTCGGGAATCTCGGCCAGCCCATCCTCGGTCTCCACCGCGCAGGCAGCCACCGAAGGCAGGCACTCGTCCCATCCGCTGGCGTCGCCGGCGTCAAACGGCATCGTCCGGGTGCGCGGGCCGTAAGAGGCCAGCGGCGTCTGGAGCAGTTCGCAATCGCCCACGCGAATCGAGGCGATCTTGCCGCCCAGCCGGGGCAAAATGGTGAAGGAACAATCTCCCGCACGGAAGACAACTTCTTCCGCTGCGACCCCGATCCCGCTTGCTTCGGCCATTTGCCCTATCCTCCCATCACCGCCGCGCAGCTTGCGATCAATCTCTCCCAAATCCCGTCAAGCCACGCCTCGTGTTCCGGCTTCATCAACACCGAGCGCAGGCACGTCACCAGTTGAGCGTCGTCTGCCGCGCGAACCTCCGGCTCAGACCCAGCCCGAAACCACGTCACCGGCAATTCTACAAGAGCCAGATGCAAATCCCTTGCGGCGCACGCTTCAAAAAACCTATGCGCCAACTCCGAGGCGAGTTGCGGCGTCGCCCCTGTCAGCTTCCACACCACGATATCCAGCTCCGGCGCGCCGGCTGCAAGCGGCTGGAATCGGCCTGCGCGGTCTTCTCTCAGCCTCCGGTCCAGCTCCACTGCGGCCGCTCGTCCGTGAGCCAACGCGCCGGCAAATTCGCCGCCCGGCTTGAGCGGCAAGAGCTGCTGCGTGGCCCACAACGCCACCGCCGAGGCCCCGGCCCGGGAACACTCCAGGCCGATCTCGCCCAGATGCAACTGCTTTGAAGTGAAGTACGTGTAGGGCGAGTCGTGCCTGTAAAAGCGCCCCACCGCCGGATCGCGAAACAGGACGCATCCGCAGCCGTAGGGCTGCAACCCATGCTTGTGCGGATCGACGACGATCGAATCGGCCCGATCTATAGCTGCGAAGGCCCGCCGCGCCGGCTCGTCCAGCGCCTCCGGAATCAGCCGGAAGTAGCCTCCGTAAGCCGCGTCCACATGCACGCGAAAGCCGTACCGCTCGCGCAGCGCGACGATCTTGTCCAGCGGGTCCACCGCGCCCAGCGCCGTTGTGCCCAGCGTCGCCACCACCGTGCCCACATCGCCCCGCCGCAGCTCGGCCTCCAGCGCGTCCAGGTTCATGCGTCCGCAGTCGTCCGCTTCAATGCTGGTAAACTCCAGCTTCAGCACGGAGGAGATGCGCCGGTGGGTATAGTGCGCCTGTTCCGACCCGACCACCCGCCGTCCCGGCGCTAATTGCCCGGCCACCCAGAGTGCCTCCAGGTTGGCCACAGTGCCACCCGATGTCAAGTGGCCCAAAAACTCCGTCCAGCCGAACATCCGGGCCATGCCGGCGACCGCTTCAATCTCCATCTCCGAACTGGCGCGTCCGCCGTCGCGCGCGTGGTTATTCGGATTGAGGTTCATGGCCAACGCGTAGGCCGCCCGCGCCACCGGGTGCGGCGGCTTGAGCATTTGCCCGGCATAGAGCGGATGAAAGTAGGGGTAGTTGTCGCCTAGCCGGTGCGCCACATTCCCCAAAACCCACTCAATCGCCGCCGTATCGACCGATGGAGAAAAGGCGGGCAAAGCCGCGAACTCCGCCTCAAGCAACCGGGTGGCGCGAGACAACAGATCGGGAACCGGGTCCATGGGCGTTGCGGCCTTTCACCGTATGGGGTCGAAGTTCCCATTATAAAACCATCCGCATCAATACCTTTGCAAAGAGGAATGAGCAAAATGAGACGAAAAATAACAATTCCCGCGAAGATTTGTTTGGCGAAATGCTACACTACCTCCAGCGTTCGAGCCGAAGCGGGCGTGAGCAGCAACTCGCCCAACCAAGCAAGATTCTGCCAGTGGTCGCTCCGATTCATCAGCGCAATTCAATTCAGGAAATACGAGCAAAATGGAACAAGGTACTGTGAAGTGGTTTAACGACGCGAAGGGCTTCGGCTTTATCTCGCGTCAGAGCGGCGAAGACGTTTTTGTGCATTACTCTGCGATCAACTCAAATGGTTTCAAGAGTTTGCAGGAAGGTCAAGCGGTGCAATTCAACGTGGTGAAGGGGCCCAAGGGATGGCAGGCTGCCGACGTGCAGCCGCTCTAAACCCAACAGCCGGATTCCGGCGGAATCCAGCAGAGACACTCGAGGGATGGGAGCGATCTCAGCCCTCGCGTAGTTTTGCGCGCCGGCCAAAGCTGGGCGTCGCTGATCGCCGTTCGGCCTTGGCTTGAGCAGCCAGCAGCTTCTTGCGTTCGCGGATGAGCAGTGCGCGCTCCTTTTCGGGCAGCGCCAGTACGGCCTTGGCGCGCTTGGGAAGTTTCTGGTAGATCAGCGCATGGGCGCGGGTTAGCTCGTCCTCGATCTCCCGTGGGCGAAGCGCGTCCCACCGCTCCAGAGCAACCCACCACGCGCGGGCCAGATGGGGCGCGGGGCAAAGGCCATCCCTCTCCAGCAGCTCATGGTAGCGCTCGGCTCCGCAATGGAAGCTGAGGACAACATCCCCCACGCTGTCGGCATTGGTCAAGGCGAACATCTTGCCGCCGATCGAGCGATCCCCGACCCAGTAGACCAGAACATGGCCCCAATTCAAGGTCTCCGCGACGTGCGGCAGAGCAAGGCAGAGTTCGCGGATGCGCTCGTTATCCATGAAGTGAGTGTATGCCGGAGGCCGCGCCTGCGGAAGGCCAGCTTGCAATTGCGGCTTTATGGTTGGGGCGAGCCGTAATCGGGGAGCTTGGGCGAAAGCCTGCGAAGGAAGAACTCCTGAAAAAGATTCTGGAACGCGGTCTCGGCCGTGCCGATGCCGAAGTTCTCCATCGTCAGGCTCACTCCGTTGCGATCGGCTGCCGGGTAGTAGAGGTTCGAGATTCCCGCCGATGCGAAGCTGGCGCCGATGGCCGAATAGTTCCCTTGCCAGTGTCCGTTGTCGCCCTTGCAGACCACCGACATGGCAATGGCATAGAGAACGCGCGACCGCTTGCTGCCCGTCCCTTTGTAGAAGTAGCGCGGGTCTTGTTTCAGCAGGGACGGCAAGATGGCGGCGCCGATCATGGTTCCGATGAAGTTGTCCGCGTAGTTGGCAGCAAAGCGTTTGACGTATCCCTGCGCGCCTTGTCCGTAACCTTTGAAATTGTCTTTGGTCTGTTCAATTCCCGCGAAGAATCCGGTCGACAGGAACGTAATTGGGTCGATCGAGGATCTCCAGGCAAGATGGAATTTTTGCCCGCTGCTGAGGGGAGGCGCGCCGGGAGCGTAGCTGACATAGAAGTTTGGAATGACCCCCAGCACGCGCTGCTGTGTCTCTTCCCGGAACTGCTCCAGAGCGATCTCCTGCTGCGATGCCGTCACCTGCACCTCGCTCGCCGTGGAGGCGACCAGCAACCGCACCGGCTGCGCCTCGTAGCTTTCGCCGGAGTGAAGCAAGCCGGTGATCGCCTGGGTCGAAAATCCTTCGGAGGAGACGGTCAGCGTAAAGGCGCCGGCAGGCACATCGCCGAAAACGAAGCTGCCGTCGCTTGCCGAGATTGCCGATCTTGCAGCCGTCGCAGCCGCGCCAGCCTGAACCAGAGCAACATGCGCGCCCTCGCAGACGGTTCCGTCCTTGTCCACCACTACCCCGTGTACGCTGCCCGGCAAAGTCGGCGCGTGCGGCTGTTGCGCGTGGGACGCCTGGGCCTCGGGCGCGCTCGGCAACTGAGCATGGTCGTCCGTAACAGGCGCAGGCAATGAAGCCTGTTGGGACCGCATAGGTACGGCAAGCCCGAAAAACGCAAGAAATGCTGTAAGCCGGAGAGATTGCAGCACTCGGCGGCGCAGGCCACTCGACCCGTTGCCAGGGTTTGGTTGATTTCTGATCTGTCCTGCTCCCCATCGTGCGGCGCGGGGGATGCGCCTACGATAAGAATAACCTGCACGAGAGGGCCGCTGTGAGGATTACGCGGGGGGCGCGGCCGGAGGGCATTGGAGCAAGTGTCAGCTTTCAACAGTTTGCCGGAGGCAGCGGGGCGGAAAAGATGAAATTGGCAGCAATGTTTCTGGATTGGTTGCGGCAATTTGCCGTACAATTAAAAGTGCAGGCAAGAGAGGAAACGTCATGCCCCAACCTCAAACAGCACGAGTCGCGCGGCTAGAAGCTCGAATCTCGCCGGATTTGAAGCGGCGATTGGAATACGCAGCTTCGCTGCGCGGGGCTTCCCTGACGGAGTTTGTCGTTCAAAGCGCTCAGGAAGCAGCTACGCGCACGATTCGGGAAAATGAAGTGCTGGTACTCAGTGAGCGAGCGAGCATTGCCTTCGCGGAATTGCTGCTGAATCCTCCCAGACCCAACGAAAAAGCTATGGCTGCCGCCAAGCGATATATGGAGCGGCTGGGTAAAGAGATCGTGAGCGAATAATGCCAGGGCGCGGTAAAATCTCACCGATCAGGATTGAACTGCTCGACAGAAATCGGCACGACCGCGCGGGCTTCGACTGCGGAGTTCCCGCTCTCAACAGCTATCTCCAGCGGCAGGCTGCTCAGGACATGGAGAAGCGCGCCGCAGTGGTGTACGTTGCTTCAGTTGAGGCGCCATCCATCGCTGGCTACTACACGCTGTCTCAGTTCAGCGTTGAACTTGCGCACCTTCCAGAGACCGTGGCAAAGCGGCTCGCTCGGTACCCTATAGTCTCCGCCACGCTTCTCGGCCGCCTGGCCGTTTCCAACGCATTGAAAGGCCAACGGCTTGGCGAAACCTTGCTCTTCGATGCTCTGCGGCGGTCACTGGCGCAAAGCGAATATATCGCATCGGCCGGAGTGGTTGTGGACGCCAAGGACGATCAGGCTGCGAGGTTCTATCAGAGGTACGGCTTCCAACCTATCCTCGACACGGACCGCCGTCTGTTTCTGCACATGAAGGCCATTCAGCAGATGCTCTAATCGGGTCTCAGAACTTTGCTTCAAACGCCCGCAATCTCCGCTCCAGCTCCCACTGCGCGGCGGCCTTTTCGCTGCCGTCGAGGAAGGCTTTGCAGCCGGCTGTGGGCTTGTCGGCTCCCAGCGGCTGCATCTTGCAGGCAGCGGCGGGAATGGTGAAGGCGTCCGGCGCGGCCCACAAGCTGTTGCCCGCCAGAAAGCTGTGCTCCATGCCGGTGCGGGCCAACTGCTTCAGGTCCAGGTAGCTCAGGTGGTAGTCCAGCGCCGCGCGAACGTATTCGCCGGTGATGTCGATGCGGCTCACACCCTCGTCGTCGGTCGAGAGCGCGACAGGAACGTGAGCGGCGCGGTAGAGCGGGAACGGGTGCTCCGCCCCCTTTACGCCGAGAATGCCTTCGTTGGAGCTGAGATTGATCTCGACCATCACGTGCTTCTGGGCCATTTCCTTGAGCAGGCCGGGGGCGTCGTCCTCGTGCATCACGTCCACGCCGTGGCCAATGCGCTCGGCGTGGCCCAACTCGACGGCCTGGCGAATGTGGAAGCGCAGGCCCTCGGGCGGCACCAGGCCGGGCGCCAGCTCGCCGGCGTGCAGGCTGATGGGCACCTTGGGGTAAACGAAGTGCAAATAGTCGAGCATCTTCATCTGCACTGTGTAGTCGCGCATGGAGACGAAGCCGTCCTCGGGCATGACGAAGTTTATCCCGACGAAGCCGGGCTCGTGGGCGTCCATTGTCTGCTGGATGGTTTCCAATCCCAGCAGCGTTTGCGCGAAGACCTGCTCCGGTGAAAACCCGCGCAGCACCTGGTAGATGTAGCGAACGGTGACCTGGCAGGCGGGCGTGGCGCGGGGCGTTCCGCAGTGCTCGATCTGGCGACGCAGAGTTTCGGCGGTCCGCGCGTCCTCGCGATCGACAAAAACCTCCTGGCGCAGGCCGACGGCGAGCAGCGCTTCGCGATAGCGGGCAAAGTCCTGAGCAGTCGGGTTCTGAGGCAGGGGGTTTTGCCGCGCGATATAGGCGGCGTGGTCAAAGATGGGCGTCTCCATCAGCTCCACGTATTGCTGATTCTGCGCGGCGGCGCGGCTGACCACCTCGTCGACCCACTCGCCGATGTGCTTCTTGCTCAGCCCTCCAAAACGTCCGAAAGTCGAGAAGAACTGGTCGTGGCCGCTGAAGCCGTTGGTGGCCACAAAGCCGCGCATCGAGAAGGCATTCACCAGACGGTCGTAGAGAGCCTGATTGGACGTGACCTGCGCGGCCGGAGTCAGCGGCGGAGCGCAGGGCTCCTTGATGGGATTGCCCTGAGCGTCGCGGGCAAACTTCAGCTCCGCCGGATCGATGCACAGCTTGTCCTCTCCGGCGTCGCGGATGAAGCTCTCGGCATAAATCGCCCCTGAGAGGTGAATGTGCAGGTCGGCGCCCTTCGGAAACTGGTCCAGAAAGGCGCGCATCCCCTGCGGTCCGTCGTGCGCGGCCGCCTGGTAGGCGCGAGCGGCGCGGGCTTCCCCGGAAGACGCCTGGGCGAATACCGGGATTTGGACGGCGACGGCGAAGGCGGCAAGAGCAAAATAGGCGAGTTGAACAATGGAACGGCGCATCTGCCTTCCAGTGTAGTGCAACCCCGTTCGCCGGGGCGAGTCACATCCAGAAATGGAGGAGCCCGAAGCCCAGCAACAGCCCCGTGCCCCATCCATTCGCCCTTTTTCTGGCGAATGGGTGGGAAACCACGAACCCCAACCGGCAGGCAGTTCACGCCATTTCCAGCGCTTGAAGCGCTCCGGGTTTGGCGCGGAAGATGAGAGTTGGTATACTGGTGCAGTTGTTGCAGCCAACTGTTCGTGGACCAGCCCACCTCTCCGGCGCTCCCCGGAACCCGCACAGGCACATGCAACGCGAAGTTTGCACTGAGGCCAGATAGCTCAGTGGTAGAGCGCGGCCCTGAAAAGGCCGGCGTCGGCGGTTCAATCCCGTCTCTGGCCACCACTCCTTCAATTCCCAATCATCCTTCACCCGCGCTCGGGTCGTTGCGCGTCAGCGCAGTGGTAAGCCCGCGGCCCTCGGAAGGCCGGCGTCGGCGGTTCAATCCCGTCTCTGGCCACCACTCCTTCAATTCCCACATCGTCCTTCACCCGCGCTCGGGTTGTTGCGCGTCAGCGCTGCGGCTCCCGCTGCCACCGTTCGGATGGTACGCTTGTTCGTCTATAGTGTGCGCAAGGGCTTTTCTCTCGGAAAGGACTTCTCTGCCATGACTTTGGATCGTCGAGGATTTTTGGCTGCCTGCAGCCGCGCTGGAATCACCTCCGCGCTGCTGCCTGGGGTTTTATTGACGCTCGCCGCGCAGGCCGAGCAAGCCGCGCCCGCAACGGCGAATCCGGGCGCGAGTCCAGACACGAGTCCAGACACGAGTCCAGATGCGAATGGGCCGGCCAAGCCGGCGGAACTACCAAAGATCACGGCGGAGATGATCGACCTGGCGGCGGCGCTGGCCGGGGTGGGGCCGTTCACCTCCGAGCAGAAGCAGATGATGCTCGACGGCCTGAGCGGCCAGCGGGATTCCTATGCGCCGATCCGTGCGCTGAAGATGGCCAACTCCGTGCCGCCTGCGTTTGTCTTTCATCCGCTGCCTGCGGCAACTTCGGCTGCGAACTGCGAAGAGACTGCGGTTCATGGCGGCTTGGGGGAGCGCGTGTTCGATGCTCAAGCGCCGGCGCGCATTGAGGATCTCGCATTCGCAACCATACGCAAACTCGCTGGCCTGCTGGCTGATCGCAAGGTCACCTCTCTCGCACTGACCAAAATGTATCTCGACCGCCTCAAGCGCTACGACTCAAAGCTGCATTTCGTTATCACGCTGACCGAGGAACGGGCGCTGGCGCAAGCCAAGGCCGCCGACGCCGAGATCGCCGCCGGGCGCTATCGCGGCCCGCTGCACGGCATTCCCTGGGGCGCAAAGGATTTGCTTGCGGTCAAGGGCTATCCGACCACATGGGGCGCGGGCGGCTTCGAGCATCAGTCCTTCGACGAGGACGCTACGGTCGTCCAGCGGCTCGATGCGGCCGGTGCGGTACTGGTAGCCAAGTTCACGCTGGGCGCGCTGGCCATGGGCGACAAGTGGTTTGGCGGGCGAACACGCAACCCGTGGAATATGGAGCAAGGCTCGAGCGGGTCGTCTGCCGGTTCTGCCAGCGCGGTGAGTGCCGGGTGCGTGGCCTTCGCCATCGGCTCCGAAACGCTTGGGTCCATCTCTTCGCCCTCGACGCGCTGCGGCGTGACCGGCCTCAGGCCCACCTTCGGCTTTGTGCCGCGCACCGGCGCGATGGCTCTCTGCTGGACGATGGACAAGCTCGGCCCTATCGCCCGCTCGGCGGAGGATTGCATGACGATTTTGGAAGCCATTTATGGCCCCGACGGAAAGGACACAGCCGTAGCGCGAACCTACGACGTTCCGATGGCCTACGCCGCCTGGAAGAAGCTCCGCATCGGCTACCTGAAGAGCGAGTTTGATCTGCCGGGGCCGCTCAAGCTCGCCGATCCCGCACCCAACGAGACCGCCGAAGAAAAGAAAAAGCGCGAAGATTCAAACGCCGCCTTGCGGGATGCCCGCGCCCGCCGCGACTACGACCGCCGCTATGAACTCGCCGCCATCGACAAGCTGCGCTCCATGGGCGTCAGCCTCATCCCCGTCGAATTGCCCAAGCTGCCCTACGATGCCATGGTCCCTCTGCTCACCGCCGAAGCCGCCGCCGCCTTCGACGACCTGACCATGAGCGGCCGCGATCGCCTCTTGACCGAGCAGGGTGTCGAGGACTGGCCGAACGACTTCCGCATTGCCCGGCTCTATCCAGCCGTCGAATACATCCAGGCCAACCGTGCCCGCACCCTCGCCGTCCGGCAGGTTTCCGCGCTCTTCGAGCAAGTCGACATCATCGTCACGCCCTCGACCGACACGCAACTGATCGCGACCAACCTCACCGGCCATCCGGCGCTGATTGTGCCCAACGGACTGCGCGGGGCCGATGCGCCCCCGCCGCCCAAAATCGACGATGGCGACCACGACGACATTGGCGGCCCAGGTACGCCCGTCTCGCTGACCTTCCTCGCCGGCCACTATCAGGACGCAAAACTGGCCGCCTTTGCCAGCGCCTACCAGCAAGCCACGGAGTTCCACAAGCTGCACCCGAAACTCGACTGAGTGTCGGGCTCCACGAACCTCAAGCGAGCGAAGAGCGAGCAGCTGGCCCCACCGCAGGTGGCATGTACCATCGACTCATGGCGCTGGTTCAGGTAGATGCGGTTTCCAAGAGCTATCCCCGGCACACGGGGCTAAGGACGGAGCAGCATCCTGTCGTCCAGAACGTCTCTTTCGCAATTGAATCGGGCGAGACGCTGGGCCTGGTCGGCGAGTCGGGCTCGGGCAAGACGACCCTGGCGCGGATGATTCTGGGTCTGGTCGAGCCGACTCAGGGCGCTATCCGCGTGGACGGCATCGATGTCTCTCGCGCCTCGCGCGCCGAGTTGCGCCGCCTGCGCCGCCAGATGCAACCCGTCTTTCAGGATCCCTATGCCGCCCTGAATCCCCGCATGAAGGTGCTGGAGATTGTCACCGAGCCGTGGGCGATTCACGGCCGCGAGGCGGGGATGGCCCCTGGCCGAGGCGCGCTTCGATCCAGGGCGATCGATCTTCTAGCCGAGGTCGGCCTCGACGAGTCGGCGCTCAACCGCTATCCGCACGAGTTTTCCGGCGGTCAGCGGCAGCGCGTTAATATCGCCCGCGCGCTGGCGCTCCGGCCAAAGCTGCTGATTCTCGATGAGCCGGTTTCCGCGCTGGATGTAAGCGTGGGAGCGCAGATCGTCAACCTGTTGCGCCGCTTGCAAAGCGAACACGGGCTGACGTATTTGTTCATCTCGCATTCCATGCCGCTAGTCCGCTATCTCTCTACTCGGATTGCGGTGATGGAGCGCGGCCGGCTGGTCGAGACCGGCGAGGCCGTGGCCTTATGCGCTGATCCTCAACAGGCATACACACGCCAACTGATTCAGGCCACGCCAGAGTTGCCTGCCAGCGCGGCCTGATCGATTTCCAATTCCAGAGGATGGGTTGAGGAGCGTTGCATCCCACCCTTGCGACTGAAACGCCGCAAGGATGGGGCGCCACGATTGGAAGCTACTGCGATGGCGGTTTGGCTGGGGCTGCCGGAGCTGGCGAAGCCGGCGCGGCTGCCGGGGCAGGCGCCGCACTCGGCGCGGCCGGAACCGGAGGCGTTGCCGGAGCTGGCGCTTTTGGCGCTGCCGCTGCGCCGGGTGCTGGCGCCGGAGCCGCGGGTTGAGCCGCGCCTGGATGGGCCGGAGCAGGCGGCGCTCCTGGCGCGCCGGGTCTACCAGGCATCCCGCCCATCATGCCGGGGCGCTGGGGCTGCTGCGGAGCGTCCGTCACGTCAACCAACTCTATATCCAGGACCAAGTCGGATTTGGAGGGAGCTGCTCCATGCATGCCGGGCTGCGCGGGAATATCACGGGTGCCGAAGCCCAACTGCCAGGGAATGAAGACGCGGCGAATGCCGTGAACTTTCATGCCCACGGCTCCCATGTCCCATCCAGGGATCGGACGGCCCTGGCCCAGCGCCGCTGCCATCGGCGTGGGATCGCCAAGCTTGGGTTTGCCGTCGTCGCCCAACACCGGCTTGCCGTCCTTGTCTTTCAGCGGAGGACCGGGATGATCCTCGGTGGCGTCGAACTTTTGGCCATCCGGTCCCGCCGTCCACAAAGCGAATTTGAAATGGCCAATTTTGCCGGCATCGGCCACGGCTCCGTCGCCGACTTTGATGTCCTGGTACCGCAGAGCAAGAGTAAACAGGGCTTTCTGTGGCGGGAGTCCCTTGTACTGCTTAATATTGGCGGGTGCCTTGATGAACGCCGCGACGGTTGGAAGCGTGGCGGGAGCTGCTTTGGCTGCCGGGGCTGCGGGCTTGGCCGCGACAGCGGCGGCGGGGGCAGCCGGTTTGGCCGCGCCAGCGGGCTTGGCTGCGGCGGCTGGCTGCGCGGGGGTTTGGGCGCTTGCGGCCACGGTGCTGGCCGCCATCAACAGAACAAGAAATGTGTGCTTCATCGCGTTTTTAAACTCCGGGTGGTGCTTGTGGGAAGTGTATCAGGCGCTCCGGCACTCGCGCATCCCGCCAGCAAACCAGCCAGCAATGCGGTTCTTGGTCCCAGGTATTTCACCACGATGGATTCGTGGCGCGCGTGCGCGCCTTCGCCCACCGCGCCCATGCCGTCCAGCGTGGGAACGCCGAGAGCCGAGGTGAAGTTCCCGTCGGAGGCGCCGCCGGTAGCAGCTTCCTCCAGCGCGAATCCCAGTTCCGCCGCCAGCGCCCTAGCCCGTCCAAAGAGACGCACAGTCCCCCGTGTGCGCTCCATCGGCGGGCGGTTGATGCCGCCTTGGACGGCCAGCACACACCGCTTGTCCACCGGCTTGAGAGCGGCAAATCGGCGCTCCAGGCGCGCGCCGTCGGCCTTGCGCACAATGCGCCCATCGACCTCCGCCCAGGCCTCGGCGGGAATCACGTTGCTCTTCGTTCCGCCTCCCGCCACGCCCACGCTCACCGTCACGCCCCGCTTCAGATCGGTCCACCCGCTCACCCTCTCGATCGCGCGGGCCAGCTCCAGGATGGCGTTCGCGCCCTTTTCAAAATCCACCCCTGCGTGAGCCGCCACTCCCGTCACTTCGATGCGCCAGTTGCCGGTTCCCTTGCGGGCGGTCTTATAGGCCAGCCCCTGCGCCGGCTCCAATACGTAGACCTGGGCGCACTCGGCCGCCAGCCGCTCGGTCACAGGCCGCGAAACCGGGCTGCCGACCTCCTCGTCGCTGTTGAGCAGCAGAACGATCTCCTGATTCAGCACTCCAGCCTCGATCAGCATTTCGATGGCGGTAAGGGCTATGCCCGCTCCGGCCTTCATGTCGAGCGTACCGGGCCCCCACAGCCTGCCTTCTCCCAGCCGGCAGGGCATGGTCTTCAGCGTACCCAGCGGCCAAACCGTATCCAGATGGCCGAGCAGCAAAGTCCGCCCTGCGGCCCCGGTCTTTGATTTCGCTCCGAAGCGCGCCTCCAGCAGATCACCAAAGTTCTTCTGCCGATGCAGCTTGACGCGCCCGCCCAGCCCTCGCGCATGGGCCGCGGCCAGCGAGACGCAGGCATCCACGCCTACTTTGTCGCCCGAAGGCGACTCGACACGCACCAGTTGCTGGATCAGTTCAAGCAGCGCGGCCTCCTTGCGCCGCGCGCCAGCCAGCAGCGCGCGCATGGGGACCGGAAGGTCAGATGTCACGGCCATTCAAACCCTTTCAGGGTGATTCCCGAGCGCAAAATACTGAGATTTCCCGATTCTACGACGATTGGCTACGGTGCGGTCAGCCGGTCTCCGCCCTCCAAACTGCCCTATATAGCTCAAAGTGTGGCAAAAATGCCACAAGACAGAGATAGCTCCGCGGGTCTAACCTTATTCCTGTGCTTGGTTGAGCACCGTCGGAGAGGAATTTCTGGCCAATCCAGCCTACCTGAGTCCCGCGCATCTGGAACAGACGATTGCCGCGCCCCTGGAGTTCACCGGCGTGGGCCTTCACTCTGGCGCGCCGGTCACCTTGCGCCTCCTGCCCGCGCCCGCCGGCTCGGGCATCGTCTTCCGCCGCTCCGATCTCGACAACTTCGAAATCCCCGCCATCGGCCGCTACGTGGCCAAAGTCAGCTACGCCACCAGCCTCATGCGCCAGGGCGTACTGATTCAGACTACCGAGCACCTGCTCTCGGCGCTGATCGGCATGGGAATCGATAATGTGATTGCCGAGCTGGACAACCTGGAGCTTCCCATCCTCGATGGCAGCGCCTTGCCCTACGTCGAGGCATTTCTCAGCGTCGGCATTCGCACCCAGCGCCGCCGCCGCGAGACCGTCCGCGTGCTGCGCCCGGTCGAGGTGCGCGAGGGAGACAAATTCATCGGCGTCTATCCCGGCTCCGGCTACCGCATTCTCTATACCATCGACTTTCCCGCGCCCGTCGGCCAGCAATCCGCCTGCATCGATTTGGCCTCCGAAACCTACGGCGCCTATATCGGCGCGGCGCGCACCTTTGGCTACAAAGACCAGGAGCAGAAGATGCGCGACATGGGCCTGATTCGCGGCGCGGGACCGGAGAACATCATCATTCTTGGACCGGATGGCCCGGTCAACGGCCCGCTGCGCTTTGACGACGAGTATGTGCGCCACAAGATGCTCGACCTGATCGGCGATCTAGCCCTGGCTGGCCGCCGCATCGAGGGCCACGTCGTCGCCGAGCGCGCCGGCCACGCCATGCACACCGCGCTAGTCTCGCGCCTCCTCAAAGACCGCTCCGCCTGGGAGCTGGCCCACGTCCCGGTAGCCGCCGAGCCGGCTGAGGAGATGGAGCCAGTTGGAGCGGGCATCGAACTTGGAAGCCCGGCCCTAATTGGCGCTTGAGGCTACGAATCCCCGCTGGTCATTCCGCCGGATAGCACTCCATTGCCTTAGAGACAGGTGTCACCCGTATCGCCGTTCCGGAATCCAACACTACCTCAACGTCATACGTAATTACGCTCGTATCGGTCTTCCAGCCCTTGGCGTCCTCCGGATACTCCTTCTCCATGGCCTCGTACGCTGCCGAGCAATTCGGAGGCAATGATTCCGTCAGGCCAGTGATTTTCCTGATAAGGCTCCAGCAATTCTTTTCGTGAGTCCTTAACGAACACGGCGCCCGGTACACCCTTCGGTAGCGCAGCTTGAGCGCGGAGTCGTTATCGTTATCACTTTTCGGGTAGTTCACTACCACGAGAGAGGTGAATTCGGCTGAGTTCTTGATCCACTTCGCTGCATCAAAAAATATCTTCGAATCTTCTACGGCATTGAAAACACCGAAAAACGATCCGCCATCAAACCCGTCGGCGGATTCTAAGAAGACAAAGTCGTTCTTAACCCCTTCGAAATAGCCGAGCAATGCCCTAGAATCGATCACCATCTCATCTTTGGCGTTGGCACGAATGCATGGCGGCTCTTTATTGTCTTTTACCCAATAAGGAAGAATCGAAAGTTGTTCCGCTCCCTTCTCCCCAAGATCAACTTGCTTGACCATGAAATTCGGGTAATAAAAACAGGAAAGCATGGGCTTTGCTTGCGGGTTGTAGGGATCGCCTGGGAGGATGTCCCGGCTGTAGTTGAAAGTTGAGCGGCGGTTCAGCCTGATTCTGAAAGAATCGGGTTGTCACACCTTGAAGGGAGAACCGCCGTGAAGAAACCGTA
>Ga0187847_10000129_pt1 | contig 87756 bp, 71 predicted proteins | sample June2016WEW_4_10_FD_132458 | JGI IMG/M metagenome (GOLD analysis project Ga0187847, IMG submission 132458) | Peatland microbial communities from SPRUCE experiment site at the Marcell Experimental Forest, Minnesota, USA - June2016WEW_4_10 | ecosystem: Environmental > Terrestrial > Soil >...
ACCTGTGGCGCTAACGGCCACCGTTCCGGTGGCCCAAAATTCGGGGCCGCGTCAGCGACCCCGCCTAGCCGCTTCGAGCGGCTCACAGACTAAAGCCCCCGGCTCTGCCGGGGGATACTTACTCGCGCGGCGCCGCACGGGACCCCAATCGAGGTGTTTGCGCTCCTAGCACAGCCCTATCCGGAGGTGAAACCAGTGGGACCGGCATGGATGTTTTCTGGCCCCCGGGTTAGGACCGGTTCCGACTTGAGCCGGACAGGCGTTTGCAACGGACGAGGAAAGCAAACCAAGCGGGAGGGTGAAGCGTGGCTTCACCCTCCGCGAAAGAAAAGCTAGCTGGTGGGGCAACCGGGCAGCTCAATCGGCGAAAGAGCGGGCAGGATCTTCTCATCCGGATAGCTGTATGCGCCATCGATTGCCGTCGAGGGCGATTGGAACTCGAACCAGGGCAAGAGGGCGACGTTCTGCGGGTGATAGGTCATGCCGTTCATCTTGATTGGATACGGAGCATGCGGCAGACCCTCGATCACATCGCCTACTTCCAGATTGTCCTGGCAGTTTCCGTTCGGTGACAGCCACCAGGGAGTGAGGTTGTGTTTGCCATCGACGACCACGAACGGATCATTGAAACTCTCCGCGATTTCGTGGCCAAGCCCGGTCACATCGAGAAAGGATGTTCCGAACAAGCCGGGGCTAATCCACGCCGCGTAGTCCATAACATAACGCTTCTGCCGGTTGCCATTTTGAACATCTCCCGGCTCTTCGTCGAAAGAGTGAAAGCCGAGAACGCAGCAGTCGTTGGGATTTCCGTTAAAGTACAGGTAGGTGTTGGGGAACAAAAAGGTCGAAAGGTCTTTGGTAGTGATATCGCCGGCATTCTCCGCGGCGCCGATGGGCGTGGTGGTATCGGTCGAGGTTGCCGGAAATAGCAGGTTGCCGAACTCGTCGTAATCGATCAGCACATAGAGGCAACAGTCCCCATTGCTCTTGAGGGCGTAATAGTAGAAGCCGGAAGGGACCTGCATCGTCCGTTCTGTCTTCAGACTTCCGAGCAGCAGGGTGTGCCAGTCGGGCGCCATCGTGTTCCAGAACTCGGCGCGCATGATCGCGTCGGTGATTTGCGTGGGTATCGGGCTGCTGCTGAAGCTCGAATTCTCGAATAACGGCGATTGCAGCGTGGGAAGGATGTACGGCTTGGGGTCGTAGGTCAGGAACACCGAGCCGTCCGGATTCAACAACTCGACAGCGACAGGCACGACGGGGGCGTTAATGTAGGTCGTACCACCGAGTTGAGGCGGATTTCCTACCATGTTGTAGATCCAGTTCGTCCGTGGTTTGCCGTTTCCATCAAAACCGGGTGTCTTAAACGAACCATTCCAGTTGGTCAGGGAATCGATTCCGGGAATTCCGTTGGTGTTGCCGCTGACGCCAGAATTTCCGTGGCGGTGCGCCGGTACCGCCATCAATCTGGGATGAGCGTTCGAGAGATAGTTGGCTGGAAGTTGGTGCGAATCTTGTGCGATTGCGATTGCGCCAAACAGCATCGCAACCGAACACAAAACCGAGAGGGCGAATCGTGGCGGCATGTGGACTACCTCCTGCTCAAATCGGTCGAGTGACTTGAGGCGAGCTAAAATACCTCAAATGGGGCTGGAGTTGCAAATCGGCTGAACGCAGATTTCGCGCAACGCAGTGGTGAAGTTCGCTATCTCACGTACGAGATGCAGTCCCCCAAGATACCAAACGCCAATCCCTTCAGTTCAGAATCTGTTTCGTCGAAACTGTTTCCGGGAGCGAGGTCAGTCGGGTTTGGTATGGAGCGCGACGGATCGGTGACCCCGAGAGCGAGAGAAAGAGGAGAAAAAACATTCCGTCCCCTCGTTTGCTCGACGGTTTGCCGTTTCACAGCATCCGCGCCGTCCGGATGCAGGCGCCCCCGCGGCTCCGTTAGCGTTGGAGCTTTCACACACATGCGAAGTGAATCTTTGCCGCCATCAGACCCCACGGCAGGTCAGTTGCCATTTCTGTCATTGTCCTGCCAAAGATGATTAACGGCGTGTGCGGAAAAAATCCTGTAGCAGCTCCGCCGAACGTCCGGCCAGTACTCCGCCCCGGATTGTCATCTGATGATTCAGGCTGGGGTGATTTGCTACTTGCAGAACCGAATGAACCGCACCGGCCTTCGGATCAGGGGCTCCGTAGACCAGGCGGCGGAGGCGAGCATGAACGGCAGCGCCCGCGCACATGGCGCATGGCTCAATGGTAGCGAACAGCTCGCAGTCGCTCAGGCGGTGATTGCCGAGGTTTCGCCCGGCTGCGCGCAACGCCACGATTTCAGCATGCGCGGTCGGGTCGCAGTCGGTGAGGTTGCGATTCCAACCTCGTGCCACCACGCGCCCCGAACACACCACCACCGCCCCCACCGGCACTTCGCCCGCTTCGAGTGCACGCCGGGCAGAACGGAGGGCTTCCTCCATCCAATGCTCATCGGAGGGATTCTGGTCGAGGCCAAGCTCGTCAGCAGATTTGTCGGCGGAGGCCAGTTTGTTCGTCACCCGTGGCAGCTAGCCACAAATTCGGTTCCCGGTCGTCCGGACTCCTTAATCAGGTCGTAGATCTCTCGTCGATGGTATGGAGCCCGACGGCAGAAAGACACTCAGATTTTAGCCGGTAATGGTTACCTTTGGGATAGGAAGTTCCGTTCCCACCGAGCGTCCCCGATTCTGCGTGGGAATCGGGGGGACTCGTTTGATCTCTGCGCTAAGCGATGGTAAGTGACAGTTTAGCTTATAGTTAGCGAAAAGTCTTGAATTAGTACTAGAGATCCAAAATGGCATGAGCCGTGCACGTTCTAGGGGCGGTGGGGTGCGTTGTTTGCCTTTTGCTCTTCGAGGGAGGATCGGATCACTGTGAAGAATCTGAATCAAGTTGTGGTGGCTGCCATTTTTGTATTGATATTTTCCGCTATGGCAGCCGCGCAGGTGATGTTTACTGTCATTCCGGTACCGGGGTCGAGCCCGAATTCGTCGATTGCCATCAACAACGCCAGCCAGATCGTGGTCAATACCGGCAATAGCAATTCCTACAACGTGTCGGTTTGGAGCCGGCTGGGCGGAGCGCAGGATATTGCCTTGGTTGGAACCAATAGCGGTGGGGTGGCCATCAATGATGCGGGCGATGTAGTGGGCGCCGCCGACCCCGGCCATACGGGTTTTCTTCAGGCATTTCTCTGGCAGCCGACGAGCGGACTGCAATGGCCCGGATCTCTAGGGGGCGACTGGAGTTCTGCGAGCGGCATCAACGACGCGGGAGCGGTTGTCGGCATGTCGTTCACGGGTGACGGCGCACCGCATGCATCTTTTTGGACGCCGGAGACGGGCACGCAGGATCTGACACCGTCTCTCACCAGCCCGGAGGGTGCGATCGCGCGCGGGGTCAATTCCTCGAACCAGGTTGTCGGCTATTACTTTCCCAACAACAGTGATACGACGCTTGGCTTTACTTGGAGCGAGGCCGGCGGCTTCCAGAATCTGGGCTCGCAGGGCACTCTCGCTTTTGCCATCAACAATTCGGGTACGGTCGTGGGGCAGGTAATCGTGGCCAACTCGTATCGGCATGCTTTCAGCTGGACCCAGTCGGGAGGCATGAAGGACCTGGGCGCTCTGAGCGGCTCGGAAAGCTCTGCTCTTAGCATCAATGCGGGCGGATGGGTCGTCGGTACCTCTCTGACAAGCGTGAATGGATTGCTGCACGGTTTTCTCTGGACGCCTTCTGCCGGCATGGCGGACTTCGTCACCTTGGCGCCGACGATAACTGATGCCTGGCAAATTGGATCGGCGCAGGTGAATGACTTTGGAGTGATTGCCATCTCGACCAGCAAGGGCGGTTATCTGATGATCCCGAGGATGACCGGGACCATCACTTCGGCACCGAACCCCTCCGTGCTCGGGCAGCCGGTGACATTCACCGTAGCCATCGATTCGATCGCCGGACCTCCGCCCGATGGAGAGACGGTTCAATTCCTGGTGGGGGCCAAGAATCTGGGATCCGCAATCCTGACGGGGGGTGTTGCCCAGATTACGACCGCGGAGATTCCCGTGGGCGCGCACGTGGTGAAGGCCGTCTACAGCGGCGATGCGAACTACCTTCCGGTGGCCTATACGGCTACTACGCAAACCGTCAACCGTTAGCGTCGCACACGTGGTGTTTTTTTCGCGTAGCTCGCGGCGTCGATTGGTCGTCCTCTGCCTTCGACCGTGATCGGGTATAGAGACTGAGTGTTTTGTGTGACCTGTCTCACATCGGGACGGTTGCCGTCGGTGATATGCTAAACCGGTTATGGGAATGACCGAAATCTTGCGCAAGGTGTTCCTGGTGGATCTGATCCAGGGACTGGGGGTCACGTTCCGGTATCAGGACCCCAAGGAAATTTACACCGAACAGTATCCGCTGGAGCGGCCGCAGGTCGCCGAGCGTTACCGGGGTGCACCCCGGCTGAACGTCAATCCGGATACCGGCGAGAGTCTTTGCATTTCCTGCGACCTATGCGCCCTGGCTTGCCCCGAACACCTGATCGTGGTGACCAGCGAGCGTAACGAAAAGACGCGCCGCAAGGAGCTTACGACATTCACCTATGATCTGAGCCGTTGCATGTTCTGCGGCCTGTGCGAAGATGCCTGTCCGACCGATGCACTCGAACTGACGCAAGATTTCGAGCTCGCCAGCTTTACCCGCGGCGGCATGATCTGGGATCGTGAGACGCTCGAAAAGGGCCCGCAGCCGACGGTCTACAGAAAGTAAGCGGAAGCAAGCAGGTTCTGCTGGCGACCAGTTGTGCTTGTTCCTCGCTAACCTGTTCACGCCCATCCGAGTATCGGTGTCTCTCCCCTGTCTCTTTGCCCGGTTGGGCTGGCGCTGTCGGTTGCGTGCAAGCGCGACTCGTCGCCAGCACACCTGAGGCCGCTTCCCACCGAGAAATCGCGCCGCCATCGCGGTCACGGCAGACTTCCCACTGCGTGAAATTTTCCGCTCCGCTTGGCCAGCAGGAAGCGATTGACCAGGCGCGGCCTGGCGTCGGTGGCGGGATCGGACTGCGGGCAAAGTGCTCCGCCAAGGTCGGACCCGGCGACTACTCCGGGAGGAGCGGGAGGCCCTGAATGTTCCACGAGATGCGATAGACGGCGTCGTGGGTGGCTAGGAAGGCGGACCTGCCAGGAGCGAAGGCCAGGCCTACCAGGTTTTGCCCCGAGACTTCCAGGGTGGCTTTACCTTGCGGCGTTATTTTTACGATGCCGCGCTTTCCTGCCAGGGAGGCGGCGACGTAGATGTTGCTCTCGATGTCCAGGGCCAGGCCTTGCGGCCGTCCTAGGCCCCGGTAGAACACGGAGACGCTCCCATGGGGATCGACTTTGTAGACCGAGTCGAAGCTGGAGGTGCTGGGGCCGGTGACAAACATATCTCCGTGGGGGCCGAAAGCCAGGTGATAGGCGGCTACGCTGGGCTCCAGTGTGGCGAAGACGAAAATCTGACGGTCGCGGGCGATTTTGAAAATGGTTCCGCTGCGATCGCCTACATACAGGTTCTCCTCACGGTCGAAGGCGATTCCGGTGGCGGTGCCCATGCCTTCGGCGTAAGTGGACATCGTTCCGTTGGGCGCGACTTTGTAGACGGCCTCGTCGGCCCGGGAGGAAACATACATCTGGCCTTCCCGGTCGAAGGCGATGGCGGTAGCGTTCATCAGGTCGCTGAGAAATGGTTTGACGTTGTAATTGGTATCAATCTTGAAGATGGAGACGGGGACTTTTTGGCCGCGGGATCCGGAGAAGGTGACGTAGAGGTTGCCCTCAGGGTCGAGTGCGGGATTGGCGACAGGGTGAAGACCGCCGGCAACCGGCACGGCAACTTCGACGGAATGGGGATTGCTGAGGTGAGCCTCGGCTCCGGCTCCGTTGCTGTTTTCGTTTGTGCTCACGACCACTGGACCGGAGGCGGCGTCTTCGGGAACGCGGGCGATCAGAAAATCATCGGAACTGATGAGTACGGAGCCCTCAACCCCGCCGAAGCGGACACTCGGGCGGCGCAGTTCCTGGGGACGCAGGTCTTTGCCGATGATGCGAACTTCGCCTCCCGGGAGAGCGCAGGGGGGTGCGATCGCTTCGATGTGCGGTTTGCCGTTGACGTTCTTTTTTCCCAACAAACGGTCGGAGAGGCTCATGAGATTAGAAAGCAGCTGTCAGCCGGGGGGCTCGGCTGTCAGCACAGTTTGCCAGCGAAGCGTCCACTCAAATCTGGCGCTAGGTCATTAGAACTCTAAAGTGTAATAGAAGATGCATAACGGCGAGCGCATAAATTCCTGCTCCGAGATCGTCGACAACGATGCCGGTGCCCTCGGGGAGCCGTTCCAATCGGCGGATGGGAAACGGTTTCAAAATATCAAAGACACGAAAGAGTATAAGGCCGGCGAGGAAGGTTTTCCAGGCGAGAGGGACGGCGATGAGGGTGACCAGTTGTCCGGTAACTTCGTCGATGACTACGAATTGCGGGTCTTTCGAGCCGTGGGCGCGGGCCACCCGGGTGGCGGCCGGGATGCCGACCAAAGCGGCGGCTGCGGCTGCGATCACGGTGGCGGCGGTGCGACTGGAGGCCGGGATTAGGGAACTGACTAGCGCCCAGACCATTACCGTCGCCAGCGATCCCCAGGTGCCGGGGCCGGGTTTTAGGCGGCCGACTCCGAAGCAGGTCGCAACCTGCGTGGCCCAGAGGGGAGCGGGACCGATGCTGACGTCGTGCGACTGGTTCGCCACTGTTTTCGTCACTTCGATTCTTATTCTCCGTCCTCATCGGGGATGTCTTGCCTGATTGCTTCTTCGGCATCGGTGGCGGGGGACGCGATGACATAGCCGTCGCTCGCCCATTTGCCCAGGTCGACGAGGCGGCAACGTTCGCTGCAGAAAGGAAAGTCGGCATCGGCCGTTTTGGTCGCCTTCTTGCAGATGGGGCAACGGAGTTTCACAGCACGTTTACGCGGCATAAATCGGGTCCTGGGTACCAGTCACTCGCGGAAAATCGCATCCGACGGATTGAAATTCGCGCCGCGGAGGTCTCAACTTTCTCGTTCCCGGCTAGGAATCGCTCATGGCGTCTGATTGAGACGATCTTTTAGACGATCTCTGCGACCAAGTCATAGTCGTGGGCGGCAGTGATTCGGCAACGGTAGAATTCTCCTTCTTGGGGAGCGGTACCTTCGCGGTAGTCGTTAACGAAGACCTTGCCGTCAATTTCAGGAGCGTGCATCTGCGTGCGGCCTTCCAGGAGCAGGTCGGATTCGGTCGAGGGTCCTTCGAGCAGAAGATCGAATTCCTGTCCGATGAGTGATCTTTTCTTTCGCTTGCTGATTTTCCTTTGCAGCGACATCAGGGATTTGCGTCGGGCTTCGATCTCGCGCGGGGAGATCTTCCTGGACTGATCGAACGCCCCGGCTCCTTCCTGGTCGGAGTATCCGAAAGTTCCCATCCAGTCGAAGGTCGACTCCTTTACGAAGTCGCAGAGTTCGTTGAATTCTTTTTCGGTTTCGCCGGGGAATCCGACAATGAATGATGTGCGCAGGGTGACGTCGGGAATTTCGCGGCGCATCTTTTCGATGGAGCGCAAGAATAGGTCCGCGCTTCCTCCTCGCTTCATGCGCTTAAGGACCGTCGCCGATGCGTGCTGCAGGGGCACGTCGAGGTACGAGCAAATATTGTCGTGGGCGGCGATGGTGGCGAGCAGGCGGCCGGTGATTTTATTGGGATAGGCGTAGAGGAAGCGGATCCACCGCAGGCCGTCGATGCGCGCGAGTTTTTCGAGGAGCAGGGGCAGGCCGTCTTTCAGGCCGAGATCTTCTCCGTAGCAGGTTGTGTCTTGCCCTATGAGCGTGATTTCCCGAACGCCGGATTGGGCCAGCCGCTCGGCTTCGGCGATCACCGATTCGAAACCCCGGGAGCGGAATTGGCCGCGAAGCTGGGGGATGATGCAGAAGCTGCAGGGATGATCGCAACCCTCGGCGATTTTTATGTAGGCGGAATGGCGCGGAGTGGTGAGAATGCGCGGTGTGTGATCGTCGTAGAGATAGTTGGGGAGGTCGGCGACGGCGCCGTCCCAGGAAGTGCGGGCAAAGCGGCCTTGTTGGCGGCGATGATCGCCTTCGGGGCGCGAGGTCGAAGTGTTGGAAGACAGAATATTAAACGGACTCGGAGCGGCAGGCATCGCTGCTACTCCGGCGGCAGCGAGGATTTGTTCGAGTTCACCGGTGCCGACTACGGAGTCTACTTCGGGAATATTTTTTTGAATTTCGTCGCGAAAGCGTTCGACCAGGCATCCGGCGACTACCAGTCGCTTCGGTTTGTCGCCCGTCTGCTGGGTTTTGAGGCCCGCCATTTCGAGGATGGTGTCGATCGATTCCTGCTGCGCGCTCCCAATGAAGGAGCAGGTGTTGACTACGATCACGTCGGCGTTGGCGGCGTTGGAGGTAAGTTCGGCACCGGCTTGGGCGAGCATGCCCATCATCACTTCGCTGTCGACCAGGTTCTTGGGGCAGCCGAGGCTTACGAAGCCAACTTTTGGGGCGGTGGCTGGCGGGGCAAGGGCGGACGTGATTTTATTCTTATGCACTGGGACGATGGACTCTGGTGACCAGCAGGGAATCGATCTAAGCAATTCTAGCATCCGGAACCGCCGCCGCTCGAATAGCAGAACCGCGTAGGCGGCTGGCGCCAGGTACCCTCGGTGATGCGTTCTGGCCTTTCTCCAACCGGAAATAAGGCTCCTCGCAGGCTTCAAGCAGAGATGGCGCGAAACGCCCGATATTGCTGATCCTACTAGGGATAGCTGTCGCCTCCCGGGCGGACGCGTCGCCATAGGTGCGGCCGACTTCCATCACCGGGAGAGAGCGCCTTGCCCAGCTTTGCCACCGATTTCCGTCCCCGCCCGGCCCCGTTGCGGGCGCGAGAAAATGTCGGATTTCATTGCCTGCGATTCCCCCTGACTTGCCAGAGTTCCGGGCATTATGCGGAATTGCGCGTTGGACCGATCCGAGGATGCCCTGAACAGCTCTGGCGCGTGGTGAAGGTATGCCCTTCCCAAACCGGAGCGCCGCCCTGGTGTGCCGATCCGATCGCGCGGAATTTTCGATCCCGAAAACGGGGCTAGCCGGAGGCGCTACGGTTGGCGGCTTGCGGGGAATTGTCGGCCTCATTGGTTACGATGTTATGGAAAAGGACGGGCAGAGTTTGGGCGTCATCGGCGGAATTGCCGAAGCGGGCAGATTCGTAGGCGCGAGTGAATTCGGCCACTTTCTTCTGCAGGGTTTCTTCCTGAATGCTGGCGACAAAATCGAGCGGGGTCTGGGACGGCGACTTGCGCCAGCCCCGCCTTGCCAGGCGGCCCACCATACGGCTATACCAAAGAGCGGCTGATTCGCTCGGGGCACGTTCGGGATGCGCGCGCAGGCTGTGGGCACGCCAGGCGGTGAGCAAGCGGCGGAGATAGAGCAAGGTGAGCAGAACCGCAATGAACGCAACCAGTCGAGCGGACCAGAGAACGGGAAAATTCGTGAAGTGCTGGTGAGCGCGCCGTGCCGAGCGAAGCAAGGCACGATTCTCGTGTCCTATCCATTGGCGCGCCTCGTCGAGGAGCTGGCGGGTACTGGTGGCGGCATCCCGACTTAAGCTGCGCTGATGACTGACGTCGTAATTGATAATCCATTCGCGCCAGAAGGAGGCAGCTGCATCAACGTAGAGCTGCATGCGCGACCAGCCATTGTGCGCAGAAACGGAACCGGCGGGAGTTGGGTCGAAGGCGACCCAACCTGTTCCGGGGAAGTAGGCCTCAACCCAGGAATGAGCGTCGCTGGCGCGAACGATGTATTGGCCGGTCAGGTCGTTGAAGTCCCCTCCGCGGAAGCCGGTTACGATGCGCGAGGGGATGCGCAACGAACGCAGCATTACGGCCATTGAGCTGGCGAAATATTCGCAATGGCCTCGTTTTCGATCGAACAGGAAAGTGGCGAGCGGATCATGTGGCATGGTGCGGGGGAGTTCGAGAGTGTAGGCGAAATGGGTGGAGAGATAGCGCTCGATCGCGACCGCTCGGTCGTAGTTGCTGGGAGCGGTGGCGGTGATTTCCTCGGCCAACTTCGCAATCCGAACATCAAGGTGCGGCAGCTTCAGATAGGGCCGCAGGCTTTGCGGTGCGAGGTTTGCAGCCAGACGAAGTTCGTCCGGGTCGGCCTCGGCCAGTTGCGACTCGCCCTCGTAGCGATTGATGGGGTGCTCGCTGTCGAGGTTGTAGAGAGAGCCTCCGGAATCCATGCTGACTTGGCGGAAACTACCCTGGAGACGCTGCGGCCGGTCGGCCATGAAAAAGACGTTGGTGCCGAGCGGCTCCATGACCACGCGGTAGTGAATGGAACGGCCGACCGGTGGCAACGGGGCGCGCGAGTCCGGGACCGGCCCCAGACGATAACTTCCGTCCACGGAAGGCCGCAAAAGAGCTTGATCGAAGGAATTTGACCACACCCTGCCGTCGAAATTGGCGAGTGCGACGCCGCGCCACTTCAGGTCGTACGCGCCCTGCAAGTCGTTCTGGATCTCGATGTGCATGACCACGGCGCTCGATTGCTGAATCTGGCCGATGCGACCGAGTTGCACGCGATCGGTGAATCCGGTGGAGATGTCGCTGGTGGGCGTGTACGCGCTGAGGTAGCGTGAGGAGACACGGGGAAGGAGAAAGAAAATGAGGAAACTTCCCCCGATGACCATCAGCATGAGCGCGGGCGCGATGGCCAATAACGAGTAAGCCATGCGCTGGGCCGCAGGGCTGATGGCCGGAGAACCCAAGCCGGGCGGGTTCGCGGCGAAAGCAGTGGCATCTTGGGCGTGAGTCTGCTCGGCGGCCACGGAATGACGCATCTCCATGAGCACGAAAGTGATGACGGCGACGAGCAGGAAGGCAGAGAAAGCAAACAGAAACATGCTGCCCACGGTGAGAATGGCCGACGCCAGCACCATGAGAAACGAAAGCACGGCGAGCATGTAGTGATCGCGTGTCCGCTGCAGGGAGAACAGCCGTACGACCATGGCGAAGAGCACCAGGTGGACGGTTGACCCGAGGAAACTGCGTGACAGATAGAAGTAATCGACGACGTAGACGAGAACGTAGATCAGAGTGAGAACGGTGGTCCAGCGATCGGGGATGGAAAATTCGTGCTGCGCCACGAGTTGGTAGCCGCGCAGTACCAGTGCCAGTCCGACCAGAGTTACGGCGGGGAGGTCGAGCCCTCCGGTGGAAGCGAGAGCGCCGAAGCCGCTGAGCACGAGGAGATAGAGGGCGACGTTGAAGTAGCGTTCGATGGCCCTTGCGATGGCGGTAGTCGGCGTGACCGTCGTAGGCGTGGCGCCCGCCTTCGCGGGAGCCCGGGCCGGATTGGGAGCTGTGTCGGTCACGGCAAGCTTCTATTGTTGGCGAAACGGGCGCGGAAGGGAAGTGTCGGGGGTAACGCGGGGAGGAAGGGGGTGGATTGGGTGGATTCGGTCGGCTTGCGTTGTGGCCCGTCGGTGGGGTAGGGGTGGTGTAAAATTCCGGCCTCAGCGTGGAACACCCGGGAAACCGAACTCGCGGGGGTCCACTGCAGTATCCTGGTCCGCACTGACCAAGGTTGGCATGGCGCTGCCCAAAGCTTCGCCCAGCGAGGGGATCAAGCCCGAGCGGTGCGTCGAATTCCGGAAGGCGTGGAATCATTCAGAGTTTGCCCGACCGACGCTCGTCGACCGCGGCGAAGATCGATCGCCCGGTTTTCGGCGAGATCAGCGCGCGAGGTACATTTCGAGCGGCAGATTCGCGGATTGGAAAGTTGGCGTTGAGGGTGACGGTTGGGATGCGACGCGTGTACCGGTTTCGGGTTGCGCTGGTCGGGCGGGTACTTTGGCTGGTGCTGTTGGCTGGGTTGGCAGGGGCCAAGGAGCCGCCGTCGGGGCCGCACTATCAATATCTGCGAGTTGGAAATTCATCGGACGTGCGGACGAAGACTCGGGGCGGATTTGCGCTGTTGGGAGGCGGAAATGACATTGATCGTGCTTTCCAGTGGCTGTGCGATCGGTCGGGGGGTGGCGACTTTCTTATTCTGACCGCAAGCAGTAATAATGACGAATACAACACATATATTCAGCAAATCTGTCACGTTAATTCGGTATCTACGCTGATCATGCCGGACCGCGCAGCGGCCGAGGATCCTTTTGCCGCGGCGGTTATTGGGAACGCCGAGGCAGTGTTCATTGCAGGCGGCGACCAGGCTAACTACATTAACTTCTGGATGGGGACGCCGGTGCAAGAGGCGCTGAATCGGGCCATTGCACGGAAGGTTCCGATTGGCGGAACGAGCGCGGGACTGGCCGTTCTGGGGGGATTTATTTACTCAGCGCAGGGAGATGCCCGGGATGGACCGGCTTTGAAGTCGTCTGAGGTGCTGTCCAATCCGTTGAATCCGCGCGTGACCATTGTGCAGCGGTTTCTGAACATTGCGTTGTTGAGCGACGTGATCACGGATACCCATTTTTCCGCGCGCGATCGGATGGGGCGAACTTTGGTGTTCATGGCGCGAATTCTGCAGGATGGCAAGGCTCGTCGGATTCGCGACATCGCGGTGGATCAAGGGACGGGAGTTCTGCTCGAACCGCACGGCATGGCCACGGTAGTGGGCGACGGTTTTGCCTATTTTCTCGACGCCGCCGGGAAACCGCAGACATGGCTGGCCAGAACCCCGCTGACTTTTCGTGGCGTGGCGATACGGAGTTTGCAGGCGGAGGAGCGATTTGACCTTCGGCGATGGTCGAGCCGCCAGGGTATTGCCTATAGCGTATCGGTGGAATCCGGAGTGATTCATTCGACTCTGCCGGGTGGTGCGGTGTACCAGACGAAGAAGTGATCGCAGCGGGGCGGACGAGGTCGCTTGGCGGATTGTTGATTTTCGCTGCCGGTCGTTTTCTGGTTACAATACCTGCCCATGGACTATCTTCTGAAAACGGAACCTTCAGTGTATTCTTTCGCGGATCTTGCGCGCGAGAAGACTACGATTTGGGATGGGGTGACAAATCCGACGGCGGTGAAACATTTGCGCGAGATGAAGCCGGGGGAGCGGCTGGTGATTTATCACACCGGGGACGAGAAGACCGCGGTGGGAACAGCTACGGTGGTGGCGGTCGATGCGAGCGATCCCCGGACTCCGCAGGTGAAAATCAGAGTTGGCAACTCGATCGCTCAGCCGAAGACGCTGGCAGAGATCAAGAAGCGGGCAGGGTTTGCGGAGTCTCCGTTGGTGCGGCAGGGGCGGTTGAGTGTGGTCCCGTTGACGGCGGCGCAGTATGGGTGGTTGGCGGGGGAGTGAGCGGTTGTGGAAGCGATCTGTTTCGGCTGAGGATGGGCCCCGTCTCGCTCTCCTGTCCCGCCCGAGAAAACCCCTGCCGAGACCTGTTCGGCTTGGAGGGATGAGGGTGCCCATCCCTGCTCGTGTTTCGTCCGTTCCTGCCCTGGCTTGCGGGCTGGTGAATTTGTCGAAACAGCGGATTTTCCTGTGGCCTGCGTCACGATGACTTGCCTGATGACCGAAATGACTGTGATGGACAGCCCGGTAAAACCCTTCCGGAAAAACGCACAGGAAAACGCCACCCGAGAAATCCGCCGGGCAGCGCCGGCTTCGAAAGCGGCAAAGCGGATCCCTGCCACCCAGCCGCGGATCGCTCACCAGCAGAGAAAGTCGGGCACCTCCTAGACAGCAGTTGCACCAGAGCAGGCCCTTCCGACGATGGTCGGGGGTCGACTTTTGAGTCCGGGGAAATCGAGTCGCAAGGCGCGGGTGCATCTTTTCGGCCGAGTGCAAGCATAGCGCCAGACGCTAGGCATGAGCAGCCAAGCAGCGCGTCTACGGGCCAGACTACGTTCTTACTACTCGCTCCGGGCAATCGGGTTCGGGGCAGGCGTAGGTCACGTGGTTGCGCTGGCGGTCCAGGCTGATGATAAACATGGGGCGACCGTGTCGATCGCAGTTAGGCTGATTGGGTGTTAGGACGGGGGGTTCTCCGCGCTTGGGGGTGCTGTAGCCGACGCGCTCGCCGAAACAGCGGTGGCAGAATTTGTCGGTGCAGCGGAAGAATTCGATCGAGTAGTCGGCGTTGTGCGGAGCCAGTGCGGGCTCCATGGTGCGGTAGTGCTGGTCGCAAAGGGGGAGAATGTCCGTCCGCATGCGAAGCGAGTTTAGCACTTACCTGTACCCCGGATGACGGTGGCTCTTGATCTTTAGCGAGGAGCGCTCCCATCACCGAAGAGCGCGAATCGGCAAGAGCCCCGGCAAAAAGGAAGCGCCGAATCTCCTCCGAGCCTGGTTGGCGCGAGTCGCGGCAAACCAGCGGCGGACTATCCGAGGTAGCGGAGCGCGTCGACGATGCCAAGGTTCGAGGCACGGTAGGAGGGAATCAGGCCGCTGGTGATGCCTACGACAACGGCCACGGCCAGGACAACGGCCGCCGTGCCCGTGGTCATGTGCATCGAGACCGGCAAGCCGATTCCGGGGCGAGCTACGAACATGATCGCAACCGTTCCAAGAGCGATCCCGATCACCCCTCCAATCAGGGAGATGACCATGGATTCGCTGAGCAACAATTTGAGAATGCTTTCGCGGGTGAAGCCCAGGGTGCGGAGGACTGCGACTTCACGGGTGCGTTCGCGGATCGACATGGCCATGGTGTTGGCGCAGACGAGCAATGTGGTGAAGACAACCGCTCCGCAAATGCTGAGAATGAATGCTTTGACGTTGCCGAGCGTGGCGATGAAATCGAGCTTGAATGCCTGTTCGCTTTCGCTCTTGGTGGGAACCGGGGTGCCGTGGAACATGTCGTCAATGGCGTGAGCGGCTTGCGGCATGTGATCCGCGGAGTCGACGCGAACGAAGTAAAAGCCCGCAGTGTCTTTGAACCAGTCGACGGATTCCTCCAGGTACTTGGTATGGAAGTAGAGGTTGCTCGAAGGCGGATCGATGGTGTAGATGCCACGGACGATGAGGTCGAGATTGGTGGGGAAGATGGTGCCTTGGAGCAGGATGTGATCACCGACCTTCCAGTGGTGTTTCTCGGCGAGCACTGTGTCGACTACGCAGCCGGCGCGGTCACGCTTCCAGGCGGCGATTTGGTCCGCAGGCATGGTTTTGTCGGCCGCCACGTCGAAGTATTCGTCGGGATCGGTGGCGAACTGAGCAAAGTAGTTTTCCGGCTTGTCGTCCTTATAGGTGCCACCGAACCATGTCATGGGGACGACATGGACGACGCCGGGAATGGTGCGAATTTTGTCGCGATAGTAAATCGGCAGGAAGTTGGCCAGCGAAACCTTATGGCGGGTCATGATACGCAGAGCCGAGTCGGGTGCCCCCTTGTCGATGTAGAAGCTGCGCCATACCGAGAGCATAATGCAGAGCAGGAGCAGAGAGAAGGCGATGCTGGCGATGGTCAGCAGGCTGCGGCGTTTGTTGCGAAAGGCGGATTTGGCAACGAAGCTGGCGAGCGTCATGACTCTTAATATCTTACCGCCTGCCGGTTTACCGAGCTGAGATCGGGGGGCGCGGTTCGACGCGAACTCAAGACACTGCTTTCCGCAACTCGCGGCGCAGGATTTTACCGGAAGGGGTGCGGGGGATGGCGTCCACAAAGCGAACCTCTCGCGGCTGCTTGTGGTGGGCCAAGCGGTCGGCTACGAATCCGCGCAGATCTTGGGCCAGCGTATCGGAGGGGGAAGAACCTTCGCGGAGAACCACGAAGGCGCAGGGGATTTCTCCCGCTTCCGCATCGGGTCTGGCGATGACCCCGCAGTCGCGTACGGCGGGATGCTCGAGGAGAACGGATTCGACTTCGGCCGGGGCGACGGGGAATCCTTTGTACTTGATCATCTCCTTGCTGCGGTCAAGCACATAGTAGAAGCCATCCGCGTCGGTGCGAACAATGTCGCCGGAAAAGTACCACCCGTCGCGAACAGCGGCTGCGGTGGCTTGGGAATCCTTCCAGTATCCGAGCATGAATTGAGGGCCGCGCATGATGAGTTCGCCGGGTGCGCCTTGCGCCACGTCGTTTCCATTGAGGTCGACGACCCGGCATTCGGTAAGCGCGAGCGGTTGTCCAATGGAAGCGGGGCGGTTCATCTCGGGCGGGGCGCAGTAACCTACGTGGGTCACGGGTGACGCCTCGGTCATGCCGTAGCCCTGGTTGACGATGACACCGGTGCGATCGGTGAAACGGCGAGCGAGTTCGGGGGCGAGGGGCGCGGCTCCGCTCTTGAGCCAGCGGAGTTGGTGGCGAAGGGGGAAGATTCCTGCCTCGGCGGCCTGGCAGAGGGCGTTGATGGCGGGCGGTACGATGGGCATCATGGTGATGCTTTCCTGCACCAGGAGAGCGCAGAGCTTTTGCACGTCAAAGCGCGGCATGAGAACGAGAGTTGAACCCAGAGTTAACGAGAGAGTTAACCCCACCGTGAGCCCGTAAATGTGGTAGAGCGGAAGAAAGCAGAGCATGATGTCATCGGAGGTGAGAGGAGCGGCGTTAGGGCCAATGGTCTGATAGACGTTCGCGACCAGATTGTAGTGCGAGAGCATAACGCCTTTGGGGAGTCCGGTGGTGCCGCTCGAATAGGGAAGAGCGGCGACGGATTGTTGCGACGGTTGGGTAGGCTCGGGAAGTCTGGCGGAGGTGGGCCGCAGCAGGGTTGCGAAATCTTCGCTGGAGCCGCGGTGGCCGCGGGTGGTGAACGTACGCCGCAGGGCGTGGAGTGCGGCGAGGTTCACAGTTTCCAGAAGCGGACCGTCGGTGATCAGGAACGCGGCCCCGGAATTCTCTAATTGGTAACGAATTTCGCGCTCGCGGTAGGCGGGATTGAGGAGCGTCGGGATGGCTCCGGCTAGGGTCACCGCATGGTAGGTGATGGCAAATTCCCAGGAGTTGGGGAGAAAGATGGCGACGACTTCTCCTGGGGCCAGGCCGGCCGAGACTAGGCCACGGGCTAGGGATTCGACCAAGCTGCCGTATTCGGCGAAGCTTAGACGGCGGTCGCAGGAGGTGTCGATCAGCGCGGCTTTGGCGGCGTTGCGGCGGCAGCTTTGGAGAACGATATCGTGGACGGATTGGCCGGTGGGGTCGGCGTAGAGCTGGGTGCGCAGCATCGGGGGTGATTGTAAATCGTTAAGCGGAGAAGTTGAAAGGCGGAATTCGAGATTCATTCGGAAAGCTTGCCGATTCCTGAGACTAGACTCCGAGGATCGTTTTTCGCTTTGATCGCGGGACGTCCAGATATAGGTCCAATCACGTTGTGTCTCCAGTGGACATGCGCGATGTCGCCCGAGTCTTCTCCGGGCCCGCGCGCCTACAGGCTCAGCTTGCGCAGGAACTCCTGCTCATCCATGCGGTATTTGAAGGCTTTGCGGCCGTTGATGAATACGACGGGAACTTCATCGGTATAGAGGCGGCGGATTTCGATGTCGGAGTCAACGTCGATTTCACGCCAGGTAAAGCCTCCGCGCTTTTGCAGCTTGACCAAGCTTTCTTTGACAATTTCGCAGAGATGACATCCTTTGCGGGAATAGACCACGACCTCCCGAGGCTGTCTCATGCGAGGGAGTGTAGCAGTTTCGATCAGAGGTTTCCAAGGTACGGTGGTGGCGGATGTGTGGCGTAGAATCTCGTGATGGTGAACAACGAAATGACCAAAAGTGCAAGGTTGCTTACCGGCCGGACGGTGCTGATCACGGGGGCGGCGAAACGATTGGGGCGCGCGATCGCGTTGGCGGCGGCGAGCAATGGTGCGGATGTTGCGATCACGTTCCGCGAGTCGGCACGCGAGGCTCGGGCGGTGGTGGGGGAACTGGCTGAGCTTGGCGCAGAAGTGCTGGCGGTACGTTGCGATGTGAGCGAGGAGCAGAGCGTCCGCGAAATGGTTCGGGAAGTGGGGCGCGAGTTCGGCGGCATTGACGTCCTGGTGAACAATGCTGCGAACTACGCAACGGTCGAGTTCGAGAAGCTCACCGTGACGCAGTGGGACGCGATTTTTGCTTCCAACGCGCGCGGGCCCTTTCTGGTGTCGCGCGAGGCGCTGCCGTACTTGAGGAAACGCCGGGGGCGCATCATTAATATGGGTTCTCTGGGCGGCCTGAGGCCATGGGCTACGCATGCGCATTATTGTTCGTCCAAGGCGGCGGTGCATATGCTGACGAAAGTGATGGCGAAGGCTTTGGCGCCGGAGGTGGCGGTGAACGCGGTGGCTCCGGGGATGATTGATTTGGGGGAGAAGGCGGCGGCGGCGTTTATGAGGAAGATGGCAAAACAGACGCCGATGCGGCGGAATGGAACCGGAGAGGACATCGCTGCTGCGGTGATGTTCCTGGCAGCGGCTCCATCGTTTATCACGGGGCAGGTGTTGGCCGTCGATGGCGGGCTGGGACTGTAGGGATTTGTTTCCTTGGTTGGTTTCGCGTATCGTTCGATTTCGACTTTTGATCATAACTTATGACACGATTCATTCCTCGTGCAGCCGGTTGCTGGCTGACTCTCGCGATGATTCTGATCGGTTCTCTGGCGCTGGCCGAGGATCGTCCCGGGGAAGGCAGCCAGGAACTGGAAGTTTGGAGCGGCGGCGGGCACTCGGTTCCCGGCGGGACCAGTAATACGAACGTTTGGAACGCGGGAGTGCGCTACGGATGGATTCTGACCGAACCGCACTTGCCTGGTTTTCTGAGCGGACGATTTGAACTTGCGGTCGATGCGGTGCCGGCGTTTGTTGTGTTCCAGCGAGCGAACACCGCTTACGGTGCGGGCGTCAACCCGGTGGGCTTAAAGTGGATCTTTGCCACGCGCGGGCATGTTGCTCCCTATATCGAACTGAATGGTGGAACGCTGTTTACCACGCACGATGTGCCGACCGGAACCTCGACCATCAACTTCACGACGGGTGCGGCTTTCGGGATGTACTTCTTCCGGGAGCATACCTGGTCAGTGGACGTGCGATACATGCATGTTTCCAATGCGGGGCTGACGGTGCCGAATCCTGGTTTGAATACAGTGCAGGTGCGGCTGGGATTTGGGAAGTTTTTCCGCAAACGATAGCGGGCCGCGCCGGTCGTTTGCCCCGCGCAATTGCCCCGGTCTCGACCGGAATCGATGCCCGGGCAATGCCGTATTCTCCAGAGCCCGCCCTTAGCTGGATTTGTCGACCGCTGCGCCTGGCCGGAAACCGATCCTATGCACAGCATTCACCAATCCATTGGAGGTTGTCGGTTGCCCGATCTGGCCATCAACCGATGCTGGCCGCAGCCCTCGTGGCCGGCTCCGGTATGGTTGGTGGCAACGCAGACATGACCGGTGTGAAGCGGGCCACTGACACCGGTAGCGTCGGCCATCGCCTCGATCGCCAGTTCATCCAAATCGCGCGGAGTGGTCTTCTTGTTTGATGATCTTCTTATGAATGACCAGCTTTTTTCGGTTTCTTCGTTGGATTTTGCTTAAGGGGAGGTGGAGGTTGGATTCAGCCGGAATACCAGACGCCGAAGCAACTAGCGTCAAGGGAACGGGTGCGGAAGTTTGGGGACCGGGCCCGCGAACGGTCGTTGATCGAATTCAAAACCGATGCGCTGCGGATGCGGTGGCAGTGGTTGGCCGGGATTCGGCACGGCGTCCGCAACAAGGTCCCGGCGGGATGGCAGCACCATGGGGACAGGTTAAGGGGTGGTTGAGGAAGGTGCAGATTTTGTCGGTAGCCTCGGGAGAGAGGATGTGTTCGAACTTGCAGGCCTGTTGTTCGATTTCGGTTTCGCTATCCATGGCTAGCGAATCGGTGAAGAGGCGTTCGGCGAGTCGATGGCGCCGGATGATGTCGGCGGCGCGCTGATGTCCGCGGGCGGTGAGTTCGACGATGAGCGAGCCGTCGCCGGTCGAAAAGCCGGACGGTTTGAGGGCATCGTGGCAGGGGTTGACGAAGGGCTTGTGGTCGTGGGTCTCGGGCGGGTGCGGGTGGGTGGCTACCAGACCCATGGCGGTCATCTTTTCGACAGCGATCGAGACCGGCAGAGCGCCGTGAACCTGCATCTGGCCGATCTCCGCGATCTGGCCATTTTCTTCGAGGGCAAACAATTCTTCGAGCACTTCATCGAACTGCTCGTCGTCGGCCATGGAGAAAACTTCCTGGGCGGCGATTTTGCCGTGATGCAATTCGATGCGGCGGTCCGCCAGACGGGCGACCACCGGATCATGCGTGACCATAACGATGGTGCGTCCCTGTTGGTGAAGTTCGCGGAGAAGCCGCAAGACGATCTCCTCATTGACGGCGTCGAGGTTGCCGGTGGGCTCGTCGGCGAGCACGATTCGAGGATCGTTGATGAGGGCGCGGGCGATGCACACGCGTTGTTGTTCGCCTCCGGAAAGCTGCGAGGGTAGGTGGCCGGCCCGGTCTTTCAGGCCCACGCGATCGAGAGCTTCGAGCGCTTCCTTTTCATCGGTCATGCTGTGAAAGTACTGGGCGAGCATGACATTTTCGATGGCAGTCAGGTACGGGATCATGTGGAATTGCTGAAAGACGAAGCCGATGGTTTCGGCGCGAACGTGGTTGAGATCAGAGGCGCTGAGGCTGGCGACATTCTGTCCGTCGAGCCAGATTTCGCCGCTGGTGGGGCGGTCGAGGCAACCGATCAGATTGACCATGGTGCTTTTGCCGGAGCCGGAGGGGCCCATCATCGCCACCCACTCGCCGCTGGCGATGGACAGAGAGATATCATTGAGGGCTTTGATCAGGCCGCCATTGTTTTCTTCTTCTCGGGCGGGGTAGCTCTTGGTGACGTTTTTGAGTTCGATCATTCTAATGTGTTCCTTCTAACACGCAGCCAAACCTTGCATCATCGGACATTGCGCCGATCTCGCAATGCCATTGTTCTACTCTCCCCTCAGAATAATAGCGGGTTGCACGCGGCGCAGTAACTCGATGGGCAGAATGGCCGAGAGCAGGGCCACGGCTACACTGCCGGCCAGGATATAGGGAAAAACGCTGAAGCGCGGCACCACGGGTGCATGGAAGTTGACGCGCCCTATCCAGGCGGCCACGCCGATGCCTACGAGGAAGCCCAGCAAAGCGCCAACGACGCCGAGGGCGGCGGCTTCGGCGGCGAAAAATCCGTTGATCAGACGTTCGGATGCGCCGAGGGCTTTCATGATGGCGAAGTCGCGGCGGCGGTCGAAGACCCAGCCCATGAGGGTGGCGAGCACGCACAGGGCGGACGTCAGGACGACCAGGGTGGCGGACGCATAGAGCGTGGCGCGCGTTTTGTTGAGCACGTTGGCCTCGCCTTCCATGATCTGCCGGACGGGGCGGATGTCGGCCGAGGGCAGAACGTCGGCGAGTTTCCGGATTGACGCTTCGACTTCGGCGGCGCTTCCGGTGGCGGCGACCTCGACCGTGGAGGGGGCGATGCCGGTCCAGCTCCGGAATTGGGATTGATCCAGATAGATGCGGCTGTCTTCTCCGGCTCCGGTTTGCAGCATGCCCGCCGGTGCTAACTGAATCGGCTTGTCCTGGAAAGTAAGCTGGAACGGTTGGCGATTCGGGCCGATGCCGGGGCTGACTACGGCCGCGGCGCGCATGCCGACCAGGGCTTCATTGGGCGCGTCGGGCCAATGGCTGACCTTCCACCAGTGGTTGAGCTGGCGGGCGCGGGCGAAGTCGGTGCCGACGACGACGACCGACTGTCCGGTTTTCGTGCGTGCGACGGCGTAGGAAAAGGGAACCGCGAGCGTTTTTGCCCCGAGAACGGATTCGACTCTGGTGAGCGCGTCGGGGGGCAGGGTCTGGTTTTCTTTGGCAACGACGACCAGGTTGGCGCCATAGTTCCGGAATTCGGTGCGAAGTTTGGCCTGCACGTCAACGTAGAGATTCATCATGGCTGTGGCTACGGCGGCGGCCACGATCATGGCGAGCAGCGCAGAGGCGGCGCGACGGCGACGGAGGACGGCGGCACGGAGAAGCATGCGCGCGAACATGGAGGTGTGCGGCGCCTGGGCGCGGCGATCGGCCACTTGCTGGGGCGTCAGAAGCGAGTCTGCGGCGCTGGTCGTCATCTTATCCTTCCCCTCGCAGGGCGAACACGGGATCGAACTTCACGGCGCGGCGGATCGAGGCGGCGCTCCCGGCGAAAGTCACGAAGACAGCGATGGCGATGATGATAGGGAATAGGACCGGCTCAATAGAGATCTGCGAATTGAAAATGGAGAGGCCGATCTGACGGGCGAGCAGAGCCCCGGCGGAGAATCCGGCCACGCCGCCGACGAGCGCGAGAAGCAGCGCTTCCGCAAAAAAGAACGCCGAGACGGCGAGATGACCTGCGCCGAGAGCTTTCATCAGTCCGACTTCGACTCTCCGTTCGTAGATCGCCGTGGCCATGGCGGCCGATACGGCGAGCGCGGAGGCGAACAGGGCGGCGAAGGTGATCAGCAGCATGAGCCCCTTGATGCGGGAGAGGACGGTGCCTTCGTTTTGGGCAACCTGGCGAATCTGTTCGGCGTGCGAATGGGGTATGACTTCCTGCAGTTGGTAGGCGATCGATTCCACGTAGGGCGAGCAATACCAGCGATCGTAGACTTCGGGAGTCATGGTTTTGGGATCGCGGACAGAAAGCGCGTCGGGAGGTTTGGTGAGAGCGCTGACGAAGACTCGGCGTACGGCTCCAGGCTTGCCCAGAATCTGCTGCGCCAGGGCCAGGGGAGCTACGATCTGGTCGTCTTCGGCGGCGCCGGTCGAGAGAATTCCGGAGATCGCGAGCGGGCGGCCGCTCACGTCCAGGGTGTCTCCTGGCTTCTTGTTCAACTTGCGGGCCAGGCGCTCGCCTACCAGGATGTCCTGAGAGTTGTCGTTCGGCCAGCCACATGAGGCCGCATCTTCCCCTCGGCTCGGATGGGGTCGGGTCGGGTCAACACAAAGGCCCTCGACTTTCCACCAGGGGTTGGTGATTCGTACTCCGGTGGTGAACTCTTCCTTGCCGAAGGTGAGCGGTTTGTTGAAGTAGGTGCCCACCAGGGTTACGTCTTTTGCATCCTTCGAACTGGCTTCGCCTACCTTTACCGTTACCGGCAGCATGGGCGAGAAGCCCACAATGTTGTGATGCCAGAAAGTGCCGCGAATCTTGGGGAGGTCGGCTTCGTTGAGGAACGCGCCATCGCTCGGCGGCTTCAGATTCACTCCCCCGACTTCTACATCGAGCGTGTCTTCTTGCGGAGTGACCACCAGGTTTGCGCCGTAGGTGCGCAGTTCGCGGTTGATTTTGTCTCCTATATCGGTGGCCACGGCAATCATGGCGGTGGCGACGGCTACGCCGAGCGTGATCGCGACCCCGGCCAGCAGTTTGCGGCGGGATTGGCGGCGAAACGACTCGTAGACGATGCGTAAGAACATTTATTTTTGCTCAAAGTAGTGCCGGCCGGCCGCGATGTCGGCTTCCGAGACGATGACCGCGTCTTCCGAGACCTGCGCTTTCAGCGGAATCGGATTGCATCCGCCGGGCATGCCGATGGATTGCAGGTTCATGGGAGCGGCACAGTTCTTGCAAACGATGGACTGCTTGCTCTTATAGAAGCCGACCGGGCCACAGATCTCGCAGGCGTCAAACAGGGTGGCGATTTTTCCGTCGGGTTTCTGGTAAAGCCAGAAACGGATTTCGACTCCTCCTTCCTTGGCTTCGAAACGGTGGAGCTCTCCGTCGTAAACCTGCTTCAGCGGGATCGAGACTTTGCCGTCGACGAAGGTGACCTCGGTAGCGGGCGAGAGGGCGCTGGCGCTTTTTTCATAAATGAAGCTGGCGGTGACCATCACGATGAAGGCAAAACAGAAGACATAGACCGAGGCCATCCACAGACGCTCGCGGCGGGCTGTCCACAGGGCTTTGCGGCGGGCGGCGCCCACGGCGGGCAAATCGACCGGCTGGCGGCTTTTCATTTCGAACAGCACCATCAGGGCGGCCAGCGCCAGGATGGTGACGAAGAAGAAAAAGTCGTTGCGGACGATGGGGCCAATGATCGCCATCTCCTGGCGCGAGGACGGAAGGACGCCGTTTTCCGACAGTTCGTGCAGGCCCGAAATCACGAGTTGACCGGCCACGAGGAAAAGAATCGCGGTGGTGACTTTGAAGAATTTCTGCAGATTGATCTTGACGCTGCCCTTGACGAACACCACGCCGAATAGGACGGCGACGACGACGCCCGACAGGGTGCCGATAAAGCTCATCAGTTCGGTTGAATTCAGGGTAACGGCAGACAGCATCAAAACGGTTTCGGCACCCTCACGCAGAACCATTAAGAAGACGAAAAGGAAAAGGCCGATCCCGGCGTCGCCGCGGGCGAAGAGGCCGATTTTGGTTTCGATATCGCCTTTGAGCTTGCGGCCAGTCTTCATCATGAAAATGATCATGGTGACGACGAAGACGGCGGCGATCAGCATGACCCAGCCTTCGAAGATGTCTTCGTTGAGTTTGAATCGGGAAAGAACCACCGCCCCGCCGATCGATCCGACAAAGGCGGCGGCCAGGGCGGCATAGACCGACTTGCGCAGATCGTTGCGACCGATCTTGGCCAGGTATGCCAAGGTGATGCCGACAATCAGGGCAGCCTCGACGCCTTCGCGCAGTGTGATGATGAAAGCCTGGAGCATGGTGACCGGACGCTTTCTAATTGAAAATGAAATTCAATTTCAATATCAATAGGATACGGTTTCGGCCGGGCGGGGTCAACGCATCGAGTCACCTATGGCTGTGATTTGCATCACGCGGGGCAAATGGCGGCTTGAACGGATGGAGCGGATCAGGCTGGCCAACCTCACCTCGCGGCGGGAGGGAGCACGAGAATGTTTCCCGCGGCGGGGTTCGCGATTGCCATCACCGGTCCCGTCACCTTTTGTCCGAAAGTCACCGGCGCGATCGATTCCGGGTGGATATCTTCTCTGGCGTCGGAGGCCGCCCGGTGCCATGGTCGGGCGATTCGCGACCGGGCCCGAGCGAGGGACGGAATCTTTCCCTGGCTGATTCCGGCCGCGCATCCCGGTCGCTACACTCGGCGCAGGAATTTGCGGGCTTGCTCCAGTTCTGGAAACATGGTTTCTTCGTCGCGGAATTCTTGCGAGTGTACACACCGCCGGGTTCCTCGCAACCGGACCGGGTGCTTGAGGTGCAGCATCTCGTGGAACAGGATGTATTCGACGGCGTAACGGGGAACGTGGGGGTGGTCGAAGACGCGGCTGATTACGATGGCGTTATGGGCGGGGTCATAGTGGCCCAGGCTGCTGCGGGCCTGGTTTCGGCTCCAGCTAAGTTGCGGGCGGCCGAGGAGTCCATGGAAGAAACGGCGGTTGAGATCGTCGAAGATTTCTTCCAGATGATAATGGTGGCCGCGGGGGGAGTGGATGTGTTTGCGTCCGCGCATCTGTCGGACAAGGCGCGCTTGGGCCGTGATGTCGTGGCCGGCGATGTAGCGGCGATAGCGGGCGCTGTGGGAGCGATCGACCGGCTTGCGATAAAGCTTGGCGAGCAGGATGTGGGCGATGGCGTGGAGCACGCTCTCGGGCGCGCCTTCTAGCAGGTCGGAGACGCGGAGGTAGAGTTCTCCCTGACGGAGGCGGATGGTGTTGTTGATGGACACGAACGCGTAAAAACGAACGTGCATGGGCGGCGCAGGCGTGCGCGGGCGGAGTTCACCATAGGCTTGGTGAACGATTTCGGCGAGGGTTCGGGACACGTCGAGGGAAGAGTAGCACGAGGCTGGGTTGCGCTTCCGCGGCCAAGCCCGGTTTCACCCGAGGCGACCTCCGGTGCTGCCCGGCGACCGCAACCAGGGCAAGCGAAGTCGCAATGCTAACATCGGAATGAAATCAGCACTCGGGCGGGTCCAGCTTTGTCATCCTGCTTTCCGAGCTGGGGAGGACTTCGCGCTTCTATGCTTTTTCCATTGGCCCGTGCGATTGTCGTAGTCGCGGTCTTGATGGCGTGCGCTCTTGGGACACCGGGCGGCGGCCGAGGCATCGCCGGCCCGCCCTGCACGCTCGATCGCGCGACCGGCACTACCATCGATCCAACACCATACTTGGTCAATGCCTACGGAACGCGCTGGAACGCCGCCTCCAATCGAGTGGCCTACATGCAGCCGAACGCCGCGGGATATTATCGGATTTTCACCATGGCGCCCGACGGCAGCGATCGCCAGGCCCTCACCGAGGGACGGCCGCACCTGCCCAGCAAGCACCAGGGCACGGTGTACTGGCACGCATCCGGTCGTTACCTTCTCTTCGTGGCTCAGAAGCAGGACTGGAGTGGTCGCGCCATGTTCGGAAATCCCGATTTTGAAGCTCTGCCCGGCTTTGGCCGGCACGACGACTTGTGGTTGATCGCCTCGGATGGCAGCCGAAGCTGGCAATTGACAAACGATGCAAACACGAAGGACCAGGGCGTGCTGATTCCGGTTTTTTCCCCTGACGGCAAACGGATCGCGTGGTCCGCGCGGCAACCGGGCGGAAAATATGAGCTGAAAGTGGCCGAGTTTGCCCTGACACCGCAGCCTCACTTTCAAAGTATCAAGTCCTATCGGCCTGGCGGCGCTGCCTATTACGAGACCGGTTCGTTCACGAGCGACAGCCAGAGCCTGACGTACACGAGCGATCAGGACACCCACAGCTTCTGGCGCAGCCAGATCTACCGCCTGGACCTGGCGAGCGGAACGGGCGTGCGCCTCACCGTGGGCAACGACTACAACGAGCATCCCACGGTGGTGAAAACGCCCAGCGGAGACTGGATTGTCTATATGAGCACCAAAGGCGTAACCCGCCGTCCGTTGCACCTTCGTTTGGGAACCGACTGGTACGCCATGCGGACCGACGGCAGCCAAGCAAAACGCCTGACGACAATGAACGGGAATGACAAAAATGATCCTGAGAATACAGCCGACGCCCTGGTGGCGGGTACGGTCTCGGTCAGCCCCGCGGGAGACTTTATGCTTGGCGACATGCAGGACAGCCTGGTGAAGCAAACGGGTTTGGTAAAGGTCGTGCACTTTACCTGTCCTTGAGACGAAAGGGCGGTCGAGCGCCAGCCCCCGGTGCCGCGGAAGCCGTTCGCGGGCCGGCAGAGCAAGCCGGGCGGAAGGCGAAGCCACCGCCGGCCCCAAGGCAGCCGCGAGAGGCTCATTTCTTGTTTTTGTGTTTCACATATTGCTCGACTTCGGCGACGGTCTTGCGGTGATCTTCGGCGCTGGAGTCGACCGTATCGAGGGCATCGGTGAGCAGGAATTCATATTGGCTGGCTTCGGTCGCGTTGGTGTTGGCGGCGTTCTTTAGGGCGCGCAGTTTGGACTGAAATTCGGTGTCCGCCTCGAGGATGAGTTTCAGTGGCTTGCGGATATCGTCTTTGCGGCCGACGTACATGTCGATATTGTTGTCGAGTTCGTCGTAGATAGCGAGAAAATCCTCCAGCATGTCGTGGGTCTGGCGGCCCCGCTCGGTGGTCTTCGGATTGCTGCGCATTTGTTCAATCTTGATCATGCGATCGCGGGAAAACTGCACGTAAAGCTTTAAGCGTTGTTCGGGGTCAAGCATGGCGTCCCGCAGCTGGTCGATCTCGAGTGGATTGAGGGGGTCGCGATGCGGCTGCGCCCCTAGGTTCGAACCGAGCGGATTGCAAATCGATAGCAAAAGCGGCAACGCGAGCCCGGCCACTCCGATCGCCGCGCCTCGACGCCAATACCGACGCGACATCATTTCTTCTCCTTCGGGTTGTCTTTGGCGAACATCTCTTTGAGTAGGGCCGTACGGATGTCCTCGAGGCGGCGAATGGACTGTTCGAGGGGAGGCTGGTCCTCGAAGGGAAGAGTCCGCTTGATATCGCGCAACTTGTCGGCCATTTTTCGTACGTCGATCTCGACGTTTTTCAGGTGCTTCTGCGTTCGGGTAGCAGCGTCGCGGGCTTTTTCGGAATAGCTGACGATGTCATCGACGGCGGCGCGTGCCGGTTCGCTCTCGCCGTCCATGTAGAGTTTGTCCGCATCGCGAAGCTGCTGCTGCGCAATGCGGACACAGAGTTCAATGCGATCTTCGAGGCGCGCGTTTTCCAGTCGGGCCTTGAGTTCGGCCACGGATTCATCCTTGGCGGCGCCAGAAATGGTGGCGAGCACGAGGAGAAAAGCGATAGCGGCACTCTGGCGCATGGCAATCAACGCTTCTTCGGTTCAATGGCGATCAGTCGGTGCGTGGCCTGCCACTCCTGATCGGGGTATTTACCCTGGGCAACGTCCAGAAAATGATGATAATCGAGGGCGGCATTTTTGTAGTCCCGCAGGTGGTCGTAGGCGGAGGCTCGAAGAAAGAAACAGACCGGGGGCAGGTCCGCGTTCAACAGAGTGCGGCCGTTGAGGGCGCGGATGGCCAGTTCGTAGTTCTTGTTCTCGCTCGCGGCAAAGGCCAGGTCGACATAGAGATCGGGCCAGTCGCGCTTGAGTCGGAGAGCGACCAGAAATTCCTGTTGCGCCTCGGGAAATTTCTTTTGCAGGAGCAAGGCATGACCCAAACCGCGATGCATTTCGGCGTCGTTCGGTTGGGCCGCGACCAGGATGCGATACTCGGCCTCGGCCAGATCGTTCTTTCCGGCGTTGGTATATAGGTCGGCGAGTTCGCGTTGCGCTTGGCTGTCGTTGGGGGCCAGTTTCTGCGCGGTTTGCATTTCCGTAAGGGCATCTTCTTTTTTGTCCTCGGCGATGAGCACGCGGCCGAGCTGCAGGTGGATGCCGGCGTCATTGGGGCGGTCGGCGGCCAATTTCCGCAGCAGGGGTTCAGCCTCGGCGAGGCGGCCGGACTTCATGTAGATGTTGGCGAGCCCGATGGCGGCTTCGCTGGAATGCGGATCGAGGGTGAGGACCTGTTTGTACTCGGCCAGGGCGTCGGAGAATTCCTTCTGCCGCTCGTGCAGCAGGCCGGCCGATAGATGGGGCTCGATATCGTTCGGCTTGAGTTCGGCGGCCTTGCGGTAAGCCTGGAGTGCGTCTTCGGGTTTCGTATTTTCGAGCAGATGGGCGAGGGCCAGCCAGGCGCGGGCTTGACCTTCTTCGACATGATCGGTCGCCTTGAGGCCGGTGGCAGCGCGCAGAAAACGCTCGGCGTCGGGGTTGTTTTCGCGGGCCAGCATGAGGCCGAGGTTCAGGTTGGTCTCGAAAACATCGGGCTTGGCCGCCACCGATTGCCGATAGGCGTGGATCGAGTCCTCTACGCGGCCGACGTGGTTGAGAACAAATCCGAGATCAAACCATGCCTGGTAGTTCTTGGGGTCCTTCCCCAGAGCCTTGTTCAGCAGCGTTTCCGCACGGCTGAAATCGTTTTTCTGGATGGCATCTTCGGCCTGGGCGATTTCCGGCGGCGTATCGTCGATGCGCTCCTTATAGTGGCGGACGGTGGCGTGAGTCTGCGCGAAGGAGGCGGCGGTGAGCACGGCGAAAAGAATCGCGGCGGTGGCGGGGCGGTTCATGGATTGGCCGAATCTGCGGGCCGTGCCGGGCAGCAGTGCCCGGCGCTCCAGTATGATTCTAACGGTCGCCATAGCTTACGCCATGTCCGTGTAACACCTGCTTCAGGTATTGCCCGGTGTAGGAGTTCTTCAGCTCTGCGATCGCTTCCGGCGGGCCGAAACCCACCAGTTGTCCCCCCCGGTCGCCGCCTTCCGGGCCCAGATCGATGACCCAGTCGGCGGTCTTGATTACCTCCAGGTTGTGCTCGATAACCACGATGGAGCCGCCCGCATCGATTAGACGGCGAAAGGCGGAAAGCAGTTTGCTAACGTCGTCGAAGTGCAGGCCGGTGGTGGGTTCGTCGAAAATGTACAGCATGCGGGCCTTGCGTTTGGGCGCGTCTCCGTTGCCTGCGGGACCCTTGCCGGACCGGGCGCCGGGTTGCAGGTGCGCTGCCAGTTTCATGCGCTGCGCTTCCCCTCCGGAGAGCGTGGTGGCGGATTGGCCGAGGCGCAAATAGCCGAGGCCGACTTCGTCGAGCACACGCAGTTTCTCGGTCAGGCGCGGGGCCTCGGCGAAGAACCTGAGCGCTTCGCGAATGGTCAGGTTGAGGACCTCGTGAATATTCTTGCCCTTGTAGTGAATTTCGAGCACTTGCGGTTTGTAGCGCGTGCCCTTGCACTCGTCGCAGATCAGTTCCACGTCGGCAAGAAATTGCATTTCGACGGTGACGGTGCCATCACCCTGGCAGGTTTCGCAGCGTCCGCCAGGAACATTGAAGGAAAAGTGTCCGGCAGGGAAGCCGCGCTTCTTGGCTTCCGGCAGTGAGGCAAACAATTCGCGGATGAGATCGAACGCCTTGATGTAGGTTACCGGATTGGAGCGCGGAGTGCGTCCGATGGGGGATTGATCGACGAGCACGACCTCATCCAGATAATCTTCGCCTGTGATGTCATCCCATAACTTGGGCGCCGCACCGCCGCTGATCTGCCGCTTGGCGATGGCCAGCGCCTGATAGAGGACGTCATGCAGCAGCGACGATTTGCCCGAGCCGGATACACCGGTGATTGCGACCAGCATGTGCAGGGGAATTTCCAGGTCGATGTGCTTTAAGTTATGCGCGCGTGCGCCGGTGATCAGCAGCCGGTGTTTTCCCGGTTCGCGGCGGCGCGACGGAATCTGGATATGAAGGTCGTCGGCAAGATAGCGGCCGGTGAGCGAATGAGGCATCTTCAGAATCTCGCCGAAGGTTCCGGCACCGACCACGTTACCTCCGTTCTCACCCGCGCCGGGACCGAGGTCGAGGATGCGGTCGGCGGCGCGCATGATGTCAGCATCATGCTCGACGACCAGAATCGTGTTGCCGAGATCGCGCAGGTCATGCAGGATTTTGATGAGGCGGTGGGTGTCGCGGCTGTGCAGGCCGATGGACGGCTCGTCGAGTACGTAGAGCGTTCCCACCAGCCGGGATCCGAGAGACGTGGCGAGCTGAATGCGTTGCGCTTCGCCGCCCGAGAGCGTGGAGGCAAGGCGATCGAGCGTGAGGTACTCCAAACCGACTTCGTTTAGAAAACGCAACCTTTCCTGGAGTTCGACCAGCAATTTTTCGGCGATTGCCGCCTCTTGCGGCGAGAGCGCGAGTTGGGCGAAGAAACGGCCGGCTTCTTCCACCGTCATGCCGCAGACCTGGCAGATATTCTTACCGTCGATCTTGACCTGGCGCGCTTCTCCCCGGAGGCGCGTGCCGCCGCACGTCGAACAGAGCGAGTATCCGCGATAGCGACTGAGAAATACGCGCACGTGCAGCTTGTACTTCTTGCGCTCGAGATACTGGAAGAATCCCCGGACGCCGTCAAATCCCGGGCCACCGTCGGTGATCAGTTTTTGCTGGTCGGGCTCGAGCTCATACCAGGGCACGTCGAGCGGAATTTCAGCCTGCTTGGCGAAGCGTTTCAGCTCCGTGAACAGCGGGCGGTACTTCGGTTTTGTCCAGGGTTCGATAGCTCCTTCGTTCAGCGTCTTGCTCTTATCCGGGATGACCAGGTCGAGATCGAAATCGATGGTGTTGCCAAAGCCCTGGCAGCGCGGGCATGCGCCATAGGGATTATTAAACGAGAACAGGCGCGGCTCGGGCTCTTCGTAGCGGCTGCCGTCGTTTTTGCATTCGAAACGCTGGGAGAAACGCAGGCGCAAGGGTGGTTCCCTGTCGCCCTCGCGAGGGGAGGTCTCGAAAATCACTTCGCCCGCCTCGCGATAAGCAATCTCGATGGCATCGACGACGCGGGAGCGCTGGTCACCGGATACGACCAGGCGATCGACCAGTCCAAAGACAGGTTCTGAAAAATTGACATCGAGCAGGGATTCCGGCGTGGAGAACTCGAAAATCTGTCCGTTCTGAAAGAGGCGGTTAAAGCCCCGTTTGCGCAGATCGAACAGCCGCGCCCGCAAGGCGTCGGAGATGGTCTCGAATGTGGGACGAAAGCTCGCCTGGGAAGGTGCACCGGACTCGGTCGACCTCTTCTTGCCCTTCGCGCGCGGCTTCTTAACGCTCTTCTGTTCAGGGGCGGGAGTCGCAGGCGGAGCCCCCTGGATGGGAAACAGGACCTGCAGCCGAGCGCCCTCGCCCAGGGCAAGTATGCGGTCGGCGACTTCGTCCACCGTATCCTTCTTTACTTCCTGTCCGCACAGCTGGCAGTAGGTGCGTCCGACACGGGCGAAGAGCAGGCGCAGATAGTCGAAAATCTCGGTCGCCGTGGCCACCGTGGAGCGGGGATTGCGCGTGGAGTTCTTCTGCTTGATTGCGACCGCGGGAGCGATTCCGTCGATGAGGTCGACGTCCGGCTTCTCGATTCGCTCCAGAAATTGGCGTGCGTATGCCGACAGCGACTCGACATAGCGTCGCTGGCCCTCGGCATAGATGGTGTCGAAGGCGAGCGACGATTTGCCCGAACCGGAGACTCCAGTGACCACGGTCAGGGCGTTATGTGCGATTTCAAAATCAATGTTCTTGAGGTTATGAACCCGGGCCCCGCGAACCACGATGCTATCGGTTGACATCTTCCCCTGGTGCTACAGACGGATCAAAACTTGGGTGCCAATCTTTCCATTATAAATCGTGATTCTAAGCCGAGGGCTGAACGCCGGTAGCGGTTCGACGCCGAGCGATCTCTCCGCAAACGCGGAATGAGCTGGCTAGAGGTAGAGCAACGGCCGCTCCTCGATGCTTTTCGAGAAATAGACGAGAATGATCACGCTGGCGACCGCCGCGTAGGCACACCATAGCGAGGTAAATGCATATCGTTTAAAGGCCATAACCACCAGCAGAATGGCCAGGTTGGCTGTGCCGAAGACCACCATCATCTTGATTTTCGAACAAAACAGGGAGCCACAGGTGGCAATCACATAAAACCATGCAACGGTTGTGTTGTTGGTGGCTGGATTGATGTACACGATGCTGTTTTCCCGGATGTAGACCTGCAGGGGGAACGCCGTGAGCGCCCACAAAATATAGAGTGCGGTTGCCGTACCCAGGATAAGGAAGGGCTGCATGCGCTTGCGGCTCTTGCCGTCCGGCTCGAACAGCATCACGCTTAGCGGTAGCAGAAAGGGAAGCAGCCCCTGTGCATAGAGCATGAACGCTGCGCCCATATCATGTGCCACCGCGGGCGAGAGAACTCCGTCCAGACCAAGCCAGACGAATCCTTCGATGAATTGATGAATCGCGAACAGCGTGGGGAGCGCTGCAAAGAGCAATTCACGCCGGTGCCTGACTTTGGTCAACGTGATTACGCCGGTGGTGGCCAAAACCCCGCTGCCGACGAAGTTCGCGGTCGCTGAAAAGCACATGAACTGGTCTTCTCCCTTGCGAGAATTACACCGATCCTCGCGAAATGTAAAACGCTCATGGTCGGCGCGCCGAGGGAGGTCTTGGGGCGCCGATGATTTTGTCCGTTGCTTAGGTCCCGCGCCATCGGTCTGGACTGGGATCTGCAGGGAGGGCGAACGGTTTCGACTCCCAACTCGCGGCGCAGAGTTCGGGGAATTTCGGGTTCGAGCGACCCTGATTCATTGCGCCGCGAACGAGAACAGGAGAAGAATATAAATCCACAGTCCGGTCATGCAATGCCAATACCAGGACGTGATGTCGATGACGATACGGCGAGTTTCTGCAGGGCGGTGCAGGACGGCTGCCACATTGGCGAAGATGAGCGAAAGAATTCCGCCGGCGAGATGAAGTCCGTGCATGGCGGTGAGAATATAGACGAAGGAACTACTGGTGCCTCCGGCCAGGTGAAAGCCCGCGGACGAAAGCCGGATCCAAACCCAAAGCTGGCCGGCAAGAAACGCGAGACCCAGCACGGTGGTCAAAGCCAGCCAGGGGAAATGGCGCTCGTCGCCCAGCGAGATACCGGGAATCGATTGCACGGGAGCGAGCGCGGCTTCTCGGGTGATTTCACGGCGCGCGAATTCGATCGTAGCGCTGCTGACCATCAGCACCAGCGTATTGGCCAGCAACAACGCCCACGGCAAACGCACCGGGACCCAGGACTGGACATAGCCTGGGTCGCTCAAATCGTGCTCGCCCAGATCTGGGCTCACAAATCCGCGACGGATCAGGTACACGGCAGTAAAAGAGATGAAGAGCACCAGAACCGGCATCATGGCGACGGCCAGGCTCATCCGCGCACGGCGGAGGCGTTCGCCATAGTTGGGAATCGAGTCGCGCGGGCTGTCGTCGCCGTCGCGATCGCGCCCGCTGTCGCCGCCGCCGGGGCGAGGGGGAAGCGAGGCGCCATTGTGGCCAAAAGAGCGGGTCGGGTTGGGTGTTAGTCGGGGCATGGGCAATTACAATCACTTACCATGTCGTTTTCTTCTGCGGATTCTTGCTCCGACGATGAACGGGAACGCTGGAACCGGAAGTACTCGGAAGCGTCTTGTGCAAGGACCGCTCCCGATGCTTTTCTGCCGCTGGCGTTCTCCCGATACATTCGGCCGCTGTTTCCCGGGGGCGGGAAAGCGCTCGACCTTGCGGGAGGAGCGGGTCGGCACGCGATCTGGTTGGCGAAACGGGGCTGGGATGTCACTCTGATTGATCTCTCCGAGACCGGAGTCGAGGTGGCTCGGCAGCAGGCCGGACCGCTCGCGTCCCACATACACTTTGTAGTAGATGATCTCACTCGCTTCACGGCTTCGCAAACGCTGCTTGAAAGTGGGTTCAACCTGGTGACGGCGTTTTTTTATCTGGAACGGGCAATTTTTGGGGAGATCGTGAACTCCATGCGGCCGGGCGGATTGCTTGTCTACAAGACGTTCACTTCGGCGCGAGCCAAGGGAGCGCGAGGACCAAGCAATCCCGCTCATTTGCTGGCGGCCGGCGAACTCTTGCGATTGGCGGCTGGCTTGCGGGTACTGCATTACCGCGAGGAGGCGGGGGCGAGGGCCACGGCTGAGCTGGTGGCGAAACGGGAAGGCTGATGGGCGCCACTCGACCATCCCGTTGCAACCCTCCTCCCGGCTTCCCATCCTGCCGCTGACGGATGTCCTCTCGAGGCACTCCGCAGTCTGATTCCCCCGGGGAAAACAGTGGAGAGTCCCTGCGCTCGTCATCATTAGCTATAGCGCTGCTGGTGTGGGTTCGGCGAAGCCGGTCGAGCTCGCACCGGCAGCCGTAGCGCAGGCTCCCACTCCCGGCGACCCTGACATCCCCCTGCTGGAACAGCAGGATGCTCGGAATCCGCGAAGCAGCCTCAAGATTTTGTCGGGCGGCCATTGTTTTTTGAGGTCGCATGGTCTAGCATCCGGCATCTAGGAGTTTAGCGATGACGACTTTGGACAATATTTTGTTGATTAAGCGTTGGTATCGTGAAGTATGGCGGGAAGGCAAAAACGAAACGATTCACGACTTGCTCGATCCCGACGCTGTATTAGAAGGACAGACTGGCCCCCAGGAGAAAATCCGCGGGCCCAAGGAATTCGCGGCCTTCGCGGATCGGATTCGAAACGCGTTTCCCGACACCGATATCGTTATCGAAGATGTTTTCGGGATCGACGATAAAGTCGCGGTGCGATGGTCCGCTACTATGACCCACAGCGGAGCGGGATTGGGCGTGCCACCTACCGGCAAAAGAGTCACGATCACAGGTATGTCAATTGCTCGCATCGAAAATGGAAAGATCGTCGAGGGGTGGGACAACTGGGACCGGCTGGCGATGCTTGAACAAATCGGAGCGTATAGGCCGCCAGAGGCCGTAATCCTGGCGAAGAGCGCGTGATCGTTTGGCGCTGATTGTGCAGGCACGTGCACCTCTGATCGGGAGCGTACCCAAGTCTTGGCATCATGACCGCATGCGAGGGCGATACAACTCCCATTTCTAAAATATCCAAAATTTCTCCGGCGAGGTCCCATCCCGGATCGAACCCCACCTCCCTTTGACGATGGGTAGAACGGCTGCAAAAAAATCACTCCCAGCGCGGTCACCGACGATTCTGACCTATTCGAGCCGGCCGTCGCACCCGCAACCACGGTAGGTCGGTCTTTCCACGAAGGGTGGCATATGCTCAGCCACAAGGCCGGCCGAGTCCCAACTCGCCAAAACCGGAAAGGACTGCGAGAAATCGATGAGACTGATCTTTCAAGCCTTGGGACGCTTGGCAGTCAGAAACATGGTTTGGAGAGTCGCCCGAGTGATGGGTCGATGACGATGTCAGGGTGCGCGGCGCAGGCTGGATGCAATCGTTGCAACATCCGGAGAAGTCCGGCCTGGTAGCGACCACGCGGAAAATCGAGGAAGGACACGACACCGAAACCGGGGATGGTTATGAGCATCACGACCACCAAAAACGGTGCCATGAACAGGGCGCAACCCCTTGTATAATCTAAGCGTTGCGAAAGTGGCGGAATTGGCAGACGCACCAGACTTAGGATCTGGCGGGTAAAACCGTGGGGGTTCGAGTCCCCCCTTTCGCACCAGTCCCTTCCCCACGAGACGCCGATTGAAGTCCTCGATCCGGTTTTGCTGCCCGGTGATGGTGTGTTTTCCCGTGCCGCCAGTTCCGGACGAGCGACGGAATTCCCTTGCACTACCTGGACGCTAGAACCGGAACCGCATGGTCTCGGCGGAGATAGGGTCGATCCCGATCGGAACGGTCATATCGCTTGCCTGAGTTCGGAAACGGACGGAGCTCGGCGCAACAACAAGTGCGGGACGTACCAGCGTGAGTAAGTTGCCAATCCCAACGACAGGGCCAGCCACCAGAGAAGCAGAACCGAGCGCATCCACAACTTGTATTCGGTGATGCGGAGTCTCGACGGCAGAATCTTTGTACCCGCCGAGAGCAGAATGTACAACGCGCAGATTTCCGCGATGCTGCCAAGCGCTGCGTGCGCCGTTCCCAGTGCATAGTACGCGTTGCCCAGTTTGCAGGGAATCTTGGGAAGAACATGATCCTGAAACGACGGAACCATGACCAACACGATAACGGCTAGGTTCAGAAGTACGATCAGGGACTGGCAGCAAGCGTGAAGACGAAACTGCTGCCTGCGTGCGAGCGCTCTGCCGACGAGCAGCCCCGTCCCCATGAGGATCTCCGCCAGCAACACGATGTCTGCATAGCGGGGTGCCGCGGTTCCCAGAAATCCTTCACGCAAGCGTTTTCTCCTCCGTCGGGGCACGTCTTCCCGAAGGGAGCTTGTGGCTAAAAACCCGAATTGAGCTCCCTACCCCAGTCCACAAGAGACTAAACTGCTGCCCTGCGCCTTTATTCCCTGGCGCAGCCGAACTGGAAAGATCAACCACCAAGAGGGAGTGATCCGCAGAGACACTCAGGGTGCAGGTGGCCGACGATACTCCCAACCTTGCCGCGACTCTCGACTGTCAGCGACGCGCGCCAAGTTGGGGCCGTTGCGGGAGGGGTTGAGGGCACGAATCCGGAGTGCGGGTTGGCGACGGATGGGAAAGTGGCCGAGGGACAGACGCAGCGGAGTTTAGGATCTGGCGAACACGGCCCGGGAGGGGTGAGTAACTTGCCGCGGCAGGCAGAGCTGGGGGGACGGAAGGGACGAGCGTGGCCGGCGAAAAGCCAGGGGCAAACACTGGGTTTGCCCCTGATTTGCCGTCCTAATCTTCAGTCCCGAATTTTTTCAGGTCTTCGGGACCATCAGCGACTGCCACGGAGTCCTTGCCCTGGGCCATTTCCCTGACTTTTTCGACCGCGTCGGGATTGGCCAAGGTGGAGATGTCCCCGGTGCTCATGTTGTTGGAGACAGCGGCCAGAACGCGACGCATGAGTTTGCCGGATCGCGTTTTTGGCATATCCGGAACGATGAGGACCCTTCTCGGACGGGCAATCTTGCCAATCATGGTCTCGATGACCTTGTTGACCTTGTCTACAATCGCCTGGCTCGGCTGAATGCCGGGCTGGAGGGCGATGTAAACCTCAGGTACCCGACCCTTGATCTCATCGACTACCGGAACGACGGCCGCTTCTGCTACTTCGGGAACGGTGAGGCAGGCCGACTCGATTTCCTTGGTGCCCAGGCGATGGCCCGCCACGTTGATGACGTCATCGACGCGTCCGAGAATACGGAAATAGCCGTCCGGGGCAAGCACGGCTCCATCGGCAGCGAAATACGGCCAGTCGCGCCATTCCTTGCTGCTGGCATTTTTGCAGTATTTCTTATAGTACTGGGTGACGAAGCGATCGCGATCGCCCCAGATGGTCTGCATGATGCCGGGCCAGGGATTTCGGATACAGATGTTACCCGCTTTGCCTGATCCAGCCGCAATTTCCTGCCCGTTTTCGTCAATGATCACGGGATAGATCCCCGGCATGCCTGGGCCGGCGCTTCCTGGCTTCATGGGATCGATGGCGGGCTTGGTGCTGCAGAGAAATCCGCCATTTTCGGTTTGCCACCAGGTGTCGACAATCACCGCCTCGCCCTTGCCGACGATGTCGTGATACCAGCGCCACACTTCCGGTTCGATGGGCTCGCCTACCGTGGTCATATGCTTGAAGTGGTAGTTGTACTTGGTGGGCTCATCGTGACCGGACTTGCGCAACATGCGAATGGCTGTCGGTGAGGTGTGGAAGATGTTGACATCGAGGCGTTCAGCGATTCTCCACACTCTGCCCGCATCGGGGAAGGTCGGCACCCCTTCGTAGAGGACGCTGGTGGCGGCGAGCGCCAGCGGACCGTAAACGATGTAGGAATGGCCGGTGATCCAGCCGATGTCGGCCATGCACCAATACACATCTTCGGGGTGAATATCCTGGATGTATTTGGAGGTGCCGGCGACATAGGAGAGATAGCCGCCGGTGCGGTGCTGGCAGCCTTTGGGCTTGCCGGTGCTGCCGCTGGTGTACATGAGAAACAGGGGAGCTTCGGCATCCATGGGAACGGGAGCAATGATCTGGCCGGCGTAATTCGGGAGAATCTCGTCGACGAAAACATCGCGCCCCTTGACAAACGGCGCAGCCGAGGCGTTCTGGTCCCGGTGACGTCTCCAGACCAGGACCTTGTCGACGGTCTGGCCTTCTTTTTTTGCAGTTTCGAGGGCGATATCGGCGCCGGCTTTGTGATCGAGCAGTTTGCCATTGCGATAGTAGCCATCCATGGTGATGAGGACGCGGCTGCCGGAATCGGCGGCGCGCATGCCGCACGCCTCGCCGCTGAAGCCGCCGAAGACGACCGAGTGGATGACGCCAAGTCGGGCGCAGGCCAGCATGGTAATGGGCAACTCGGGGACCATGGGCATGTGAACGGTGACCCGGTCTCCCGCCTTGAGGCCGCAGTAGTCGCGCAGCAGAGCGGCGAATTCATTGACTCTCACATAGAGTTCGCGGTAGGTGACGGAGACGGGCGCTTCCGACTCCGGTTCCGGAACGAAGATGAGCGCTGCTTTGTTCTTGTACTTGGCCAGATGGCGATCGACGCAGTTGTAGGAAGCGTTGATCTTGCCGCCGACAAACCACTTCCAGAACGGCGGATCACTGGTGTCGAGCGTGGTGTCCCAGTACTTATCCCAGGTGAGCAAGTCCGCGTACTCGCGGAAACATTCAGGGAAATTGCTTTCGCTGAAGCGCTCGACGATAGAGGGATCGGTCAGGTTCGCCTGGCCGACAAATTTCGCGGGAGGATAATAGAGTTCTTCCTCCCGCCAATGGACTGCAATCTGAGCCTCGGTGGCTTCACTCACGACTTGTGGTCTCGGACGTATTTCGGCCATATTTGGTTGCCCCTTATCTTGGTGAATTGGTCTTCATCTTAATTAGTCTTGCATTATCTCTTGGCGCTGGAATATCCCGCTTTCTCCAGCGCCACGGTGGGTGGAAGCAGCTAGGCGGCGTGGATTGCCTTGCCTCCCGCTAAACCTGCCTCCGGCAACGCTGGACGTTTGGCTGACAGTTCGCAGACAAGTGCAACTGCCGCAAGGACGGCCGCGGTGTAGAACGCCATCTGGTAGTTGTGGTACTTGTCGTAGAGCAGACCGCCGATGCGACCACCGAGGAGTCCGGCGACACCCCAGGCGGTGAACAACATTCCGTAGTTGATGCCCACGTTCTTGGTGCCCCAGAAATCGGCTGCGGTGGCCGCGTTGACCGAAAGCTGCGTACCGTAGCACCAGTAAACCACGAACAGCATGACGAACAGTCCCACCACGTTACCGCCCACGAAATACAGAATGGGCATGGCAACCATGGAGATGCCGATCATCAAACGCAACACGTTGATGCGGCCGAGGTGATCCGACATCCAGGCGGAAAGGATGCGGCCGGAAGCGTTGCCGACTGCTCCTACCACCAGGCCAAAGGCGGCCAAGGTGGTGCTCGGTATGCCGACGCTCTTGGCGAACGGTACCAGTTGGCTGATGACCATCAACCCGGCGGCGCAGCCAAAGGCATATCCCACCCACAGCAAGTAGAACGAAGGTGTGCGAAGCACCTCGCCGGGGGTGAAGTCATAGGTGGAAGCGGCAGCCTTCGAAGCCGGAGCGGGCGCCCAGCCAGCAGGCCGATATCCGACCGGTGGATTCTTCAACAGGAAGGCGCCAAATACCGTCATCACAAAAAAGATCCCGCCCAACACCTGAAAGGTGGTGCGCCAGCCAAAGTTTGGGATGAGGTAGTTGGCAGCGAGCGGCCCGAAGATCGCCGATCCTGCGCCATATCCGCCCACCGCGAGCCCCACGGCCAAACCGCGTTTGTCCGGGAACCACTTGGACATGACGGGAATCGGAGTTGCGTAGCCAAAGCCGTTACCCAATCCGCCGAGGACACCGAAGAAGAGGAAAAACTTGGTGAGACTGTCGGCGTAAGAGCAGAAGAAAAAGCCCAAGCTCACGAGAACAGCGCCAATCAGGGATATCTTGAAAGGTCCGAGTTTGTCTTGCAGCCGACCGGCGACAATGAAGGTCAGGGCGAAGACCACGACCGCGATGATGAAGACATTCGAGGTGTCGGCGCGTTTCCAGTGGAACTCTTTTTCCAGAGGGGCCACAAACACGCTCCAGCCGTACAGGCTGCCCAGTGCCAGGTTCATGGAGACCCCGCCGACCACGCGCCACCAGCGATTCAGGCCCGTGGTATCGGGAGTAGACGCAACATTTGGATTTGCCACAGTGTTTCTCCTTTTCAACGGTGAAATGAGAACCGGGAGCCCCGGCTTTGATCCGCCACCACCGCGGCGCCCCTACAGCACGTATGTGTTCAATCATCAAACGAACGGAAAACTTGCGCACGACATCGTACTGCACTCCACTTCTAGCCAGCCGCAAGTTTGTTCCGCAACGGCAATCCGGCTACGGCTGTGTCTTTTGCAGGATAGCCGTGACATTCACTTCCGAATCGGAAGCGACTGTGAGCTCTCGCTTCCACTCGGCAAAGCCCGGCGTCGAAATGACAATCACGTGCGTGCCGGCACTGAGGCCGATTTCGGATGGCGTGTTGCCTACATACCTCCAGTCGACGGAGATTTCCGCACCGGGAGGGGTTGAGCTGAAATTGCACTTCACCTTCTCGCGAGGCGCTGGCTGCGACAAGGGGGGCAGCGGAGCGGATGCGGGTGCTTTCTGCACCGCTACCGAAGGGTGCTGGGCGGGAGCGACCGAAGTCTGCTCGGCAGTGTCCGTTGTCGCCGGGACTGGTGGCGTGGCAACGGCGACCGCGGTCGCCGTTGAACTGGTCTTGCTGCCCCCGTCTACCAGTTTGTACAACTGACTTCGCGCCCTGCCCTTGTCATCTATGTAGTACAGGGTGACGCCTTTTTTCCCTCTTTTGGCCTCGAAGCTTGCGCCCTTGGGCAGCGGTGTGCACCGGGAAAACCTTGACTCTATGGTGCAACTGATGCGGAACGGCTGCTCGTTGCCTTCCTGCACCAGCAAAACACTGCTCGCTTGTGGAGTTCGACTGGAGCGGCAATACGCGTCGAAAGTGAGTTGGTCGCAATTCCTGGGAACGCCGTTGTCGTCGACAGTCAGCGATTGAGTTTGTGAATCCAGGACCGTGACCCGCATCATGTCGTTCCGCGAAGCGGCGTTCGCGAACATGGCCACCAACAGAATGATTGCAGACAGGGCGGCCATTCGGCACTTGCTCATGGGGACAACTCCTCGAAATACTGCGAGTTCAGGCACTGGCGCGCGGTTTCCGGAGGAGATCGTTCGAGCCCCGCTCCGCAGACGCCGTACATTGTGATCTCTAAACTTGCCTCGTGCAACAGGTTCTTTCATGCAGGAGGTTGGGGAGGACAGACTCGACCGCGCTCGAATTCGCCCGAGTAGAGCCCATACCCTTTTCTTCGGTTGCCGGTGCTCTCAATCTGCATCGGCCATGGTGACCGGAAGCCGCCTGCGGGCGTAGTCCTGGCCCGCTGGCGGCGAAGGGTCAGTCTAGAATGTAAAGATCGGCCCGAACTCCGTGCGGTGGTCTTGCCATTCGTTGGCTGAATTTCCCGCAATTGTGTAAATGGTCTGGTGGTCCAACATACGATTGGCGTAAATCGACTGCTCGAAGCCGAACTGGCACCACGGGTTCAGTCGATAGTAGAGGGTTGCCACAGCCATCTTGCCCATCGCCAGGGGTAACGGGGCGGCAATATTGGCGTTGGCAGAGAAGTTGATATTATTGAGGTCCCGATCCACCACTTGGTCCTTGCCGAAGTCAAAGAAGAGCTGCCAGCCTGCATTGTGTCCTTTCGGGTTGGCATTGAACCAACGCGAAATGGGCAGCCCGACGTTGATGAACCCGCCAAAGGACCGGATGGGCTTTTGCCGAGCAACCTCAACCGTGCCAGAGCAGGTTCCAATTCCAGCGGTGACGGTATACGAGCCCGAGCAACCGAGTACGGCGGCTCCGGCAGCCGCGAGCGGACCGCCATCGAGGGTCGGCATCATTGCCGATATGCCACTCAGCCCGTACGTATCGGTGGCGAAGGAATTGATTTGGCCGCCGAAGTAGAAGCGCAGGTCACCTCCGCGATAGGCCTGCGCCACCACGGTGAACCAGCGAGTGGGCAGTTGCAGGGAGATTTGGCCGCCATACATCTTGCTAGAAGCCTCAAAACCGTTTGGGAACGTATTGCAGTAGTTGGTTGTTGCGCACATATCTGCGTACGCGGTGGACGAATTGTAAGCGATGGATGTGCGCGAGCCTCTAAATCCGCTCAGGGCGATTTGTGCCGGGGCGACGCCCTTGGCATTATCGAGCTGAAAACTCAAAGCCGCTCTGCCCTCCCACTCGGGACGGTCGGAGTCGGCGCCTTCGCGTTCGCCTTCGCCGATCTGGCCAGCGAGACCAAGCGACCCGAGCTTTAGGATTTGACCTGAGCTGGGCATCATGACCCCAAATTGGCCCTCCAACTTGACGTTGTGCTCCTTGTTCAGCGTCTCCACCAAGCCGCCCCGCAGTTGGGGTGAACGCGTGTAAACGTCACCGAAGTAAATGCCCAGGCCAGTGGTTTCCAGGATATTCGGCAAAGCGCCGGATCCGAAAAGCGCCCAGTCTTGCCCCCCAACCAAGAAAACGTCGGTGTTTTCGCTGGCATGGTAATCCAGGCGAACGAAGGCCAAACGCAACGACGGCATATTGCTGCGAACCGAGGAAACGTCGCGGTTGTTGACTTCGCTAAAGTTGCCTTCAAAGTCGGCCTCTATCTTGCCGGTAAGCGTCAGCTTCGGCGACATGTCCGGCCATTCGAAGTTCGCCCCGAAGCGGGTGGAGCGCGCCTTGACGTGGACCTCGGGATCGGCGGTTGGACCGGTATTCGTAGAGCTCCCGGCATTCAGGAATATGCCAGGAAATGGAAAGTCGTCGCCATCCGGATCGCTGCTGTCATGGACGACCGTTGCCTTAAGGAAGCCGTAAGGAGCAATCGTGACCGGGCCCACTTTTATACCAATGAGACTGCCGGTCTTAGGGGGGTCAATTGGGAACACACGGACCGGAGCCACCGCTGCGATCACGGGGGGTGCGGGGGGCGGTGGCGCCGGAGAGGCCGGCGTGGCTTGCGACGCCGCCGCTGGTTCCGGGCTCGCGAGCGATGACGAGACCACTTCTGTGACCGCAACTGGTGCAGCGGCTAGGGCAGTGGATTGGGCTGCCGGTTTGCCGGCGGCAGCCAAATCGGCGGCGTTGACCAAGCCTTTGCGACTAAGGGCTTCGACCAGAGCTTGAAATTGAGATGCGGGCGCGGAATTTTTAATGGCGTTGGCTTCGGTAGGCGCCAGAACACCTTTCATGACAAGCACTCCGAGCAACGCCGTGATGTTCGTGTCGACAGCGGGAGTGCTCACACTTACGCTGGGGCTGGGAGTTGGATTAGGACCTGGATCGGGGCTCGGGGCGGTCGTGTTGGCTGATGCACTGGCTGCGTTGGCGCTCTCGCTGGCTGGTTTCGCGTCGTTGGTGCCGGCCACAGCGGCCACGGCCATGATCGCGAGCACCAGCATACTCGACAACCAATTTCTAAGCTTCAACATGGAAGGTGTCCTCCTGGTTCCGGCTCGGGTCGGGCCTGGGCACAGAACATGGGCCGCAACGGTATGTCGTTTTTGAGAACGAAGCTGTGATCGCGATCACACGTCTAGTTGCTCGTCATCACTGCCCCCAGGTTCACGGCAGAGCAGAATCCACGCCGACCCTGTTGCTCGGTTGCCGCCCATTGGAGGTCCACGCATGAGCACTCTCACGCCGACGAAACCAGAGAATATTTCCAACCTGTTGGTTATGGATCAGGAATACCCAGCGCCACCGATCGTGGCCCAGAATGCGCTGCAGAAAGATTGGCTGGGGGAATGCGCGCGGGCGGCGAAAGATCCGGAAGGGTTCTGGGGCGACTACGCTGCCAGCTTTGCGTGGTCGCGGAAATGGGATCGCGTGTTGGAATGGGATGGAGTGCACCACAAGTGGTTCACGGGCGCCAAGACCAACATCACCATTAATGCGCTCGATCGCCATGCCGAGTCGGACCATTGCAATCGCGCCGCTTTTATCTGGCTGGGCGAAGATGGCAGCGAGCGGATTGTCACGTATCGACAGCTCCACCGGCTGGTTTGCCAATTCTCAAACGGGCTGAAATCGCTGGCCGTCGGGAAGGGCGACCGCGTGATTATTTACATGCCTTTAACCGTCGAGGGAGTGATCGCCATGCTGGCCTGTGCTCGCATCGGCGCGATTCACTCCGTGGTCTATGCCGGTCTGGGGCACACCGCCTTGCGCGATCGCATTACGGACGCGCAGGCCAAGGTGGTGATTGCGGGAGATGTGGGCTTCCGGCGTGGTAAGACAGTGGCCCTCAAGGCGATCGTCGATGAGGCGGTGGACGGACTGGATTGTGTAGAGAAGGTGGTGGTGTACACGCGGGGCGGGGCGGAACTGGTGGCTCCGCGCGAGATTGATTTCAACGAGCTGTTGAAGTTTTCACCGCGTTGTCCGGCCGAGGAGATGGACGCCGAGGATCCTCTGTTCCTGCTCTACACGTCGGGTTCGACCGGCAAGCCGAAGGGTGTGGTGCACGTGCACGGCGGGTATATGGTGGGAACGACGTATCATTTGGCCAGCTATTTCGATGTGGGTGAACGCGATGTCTTCTGGTGCACGTCCGATATCGGTTGGGTCGTCGGCCATTCCTACATTACCTATGCGCCGCTATGCGCGGGCGTGACCACGCTATTCCGCGAGGGAGCAATCGACTATCCGAATCCGGGGATCGCCTGGGAAATCGTGGAGCGCTATGGGGTGACCAAGATGTTTACGGCGCCGACGGCGTTGCGAATGTTCATGCGCTTTGGCGAAAGCTATCCGGCAGCACATGACCTGACGAGCTTGCGGGTGATTGCCTGCGCGGGAGAGCCGCTGAATCCGGAAGCTTGGCGCTGGGCGCAAACTCACCTGGCCGGCGATGGCAAGTGGGGCTATGTCATCGATAACTGGTGGCAGACCGAGCTCGGCGGGCCGGCGCTGGGGACGCCGCCATCGATGGCGATGCGTCCGGGCAGAGTCGGTGTGGCAGTGCCGGGAGCGGAAGCGGATGTGCTCGACGAAAATGGCAAGTCCGCTCCGGCGGGAGTGGGGGGGCGTCTGGTGCTGAAGCGGCCCTTTCCCCATATGCTGCGCACGGTGTGGGGCGACCCGAAGCGCTACGAGCGCGACTGGCAGGTGATCCCCGGTTGTTACGTTACGGGGGATGTGGCGACGAAAGATAAAGACGGATATATCGCCGTGCTCGGCCGTTATGACGACGTACTGAACGTGGCCGGACACCGCATCGGGACGGCGGAAGTGGAAAGCGCCTTGGTCTCGCATCCGGCAGTGGCGGAGGCGGCGGCCATTGGCGTTCCGGACCCGATGAAAGGCGAGACGATCAAGGTGTTCGTGCAGGTTCGGTCCGATCACGTGGCTTCGGACGCGCTTGCGGCGGCCCTGATCGAACACGTGCGCCGGGAACTGGGGCCGATTGCGACCCCGTCCTCGTTGGAGTTTGTGGCGGCGTTGCCGAAGACTCGCTCGGGAAAAATTCTGCGACGGATTCTGAAGGCGAAAGAAACCGGCGCGGACGCGGGCGACGTTTCCACGATGGAAGGCTGAGCGTCGCCGATTTTCGGCGCGGCTGGCCCGCGCCTCCGCTCATCGCGGTACCGCTAGGCGCGGCGGAATTGTCCTGCCCTCTCCGGGCACGACGTCGTTTCGACGCTCGACCCGCGGCTTCCTTTCTCCGTGTTCGGGCGCCCGCCCGAGTCTGCTGGCTCCGAGCAAGGACCTGCTCTTGTTGCCCGCACTTGACGTTAGTCACTCTTTTGTTATAGTTACCCTCACATTTGACGGAACGTTGCGGTGGACCGAGTGGCCGCAGGCGAGGCAGGAGGAACGACCATGGCCGGTGTGCTGGCAGGGCGAAGGAGCGCGTCCGCAGATTCGGTTGGAACACTGCCGGCGATCGGGCTCCGGGAACGCAAGAAGGCGCGTCTGCGGCAGCAGATCATCGATACTTCCATCAAATTGTTTCGCAAGCACGGATACGGCCAGACGCGGATTGATGACATCGTGCAGGCGCTCGAAATCAGTCAACCCACGTTCTTCCGTTATTTTCCGAGCAAAGATGCAGTTCTACGCGAGGTGGGAGAGCGCGGGTATGCCTGCATCTGCGAGCGGCTGCGATCGGAACTTTCCATCCCTGCCAAGACCGGCGAACGTCTGCGGCGCCTCTATGTGAGCATGGCGCGGGAGGTGGAAGCCGACCGGCAGCTTTGGCAGGCGGTCATATTGTCGGGGGCCATGGATCCGGTGCGGTCGGCAGAACTGCGCGGCCACGAGGAAGCTGCCGCCCGCCTGCTGCGCGAGATTCTGACGCAGGGACAGAAACAGGGCGAGGTGACGCGTGCGTTTCCGGTGGTGCACCTGGCGGAATTCATGGAAGGTCTCTACAGTACCGTGGTGCGGCAATGGGCGGTGGACCTGACGGGGCCGCACAAGCTCACCGACCGGACGCGGAGCGCGGTGGAATTTTTCTTGCGTGGCATCCGGCCCTAACCGCACCGGGGGAGGCTGTCCATAGAGGATTTCGCCTGGGCCTCGATGCTCGATTCGGAACAGGAGACAGGATGAAGGCGGTTGTGCTGCGTGAATTCAGGGAGCCGTTATCGCTCGAAGAGGTGGCGCGGCCGGAAGCGGGCGCGGACGAAGTTTTGCTCGAGGTGGAGGTATGCGGCATTTGCCATTCTGACCTGCACGTCGCCGACGGGGACTGGCCCCAACTCGCCCGCATTGTGAAACGACCGCTGATCCTCGGACACGAGATCGTCGGCCGGGTGGTGGAACGAGGTTCCGCGGTCGACTGCGTTCGGGTGGGCGACCGGGTGGGCGTTCCTTGGGTGCAATGGACATGCGGTGAGTGCGAGTTTTGCCGCGAAGGCAACGAAAATCTCTGCCTGCGGCAGCGCATCACCGGAGTCATGGTGGATGGGGGATATGCGGAGTACGCGAAAGCCCCCGCGAGCCACGTGATGAAGGTTCCGGACCGGCTCTGCTCCGAGCAAGCGGCGCCCTTGCTGTGTGCGGGAGTTACGGTTTATCGCGCCCTGAAGCAGGCGAAGATTCACACCGGGCAAAGACTGGCCGTTTTCGGGGTGGGGGGTCTCGGGCACATTGCGGTGCAGATTGGCCGGGCCGCGGGAGCGGAAGTGACGGCGATCGATATCGCGGAAGAGAAACTCGAGCTGGCCAAGTCGCTGGGCGCGACAAGGATCCTCAATGCCACCACCGGCGATGTGGTGAAGCAGATGCGCCGCGCGGGCGGAGCGCACATTGCCTTGGTCACCTCGGCGGCGAAATCCGCCTACGACATGGCATTTGGTTGCTTGCGCCCGACGGGAACGCTGCTGGTGGTGGGCTTGCCCGCGAACGATATCTCGTTTTCGCCGATTCTGATGGCGGGCAGCGAAATTCAGATCAGGGCCTCGGCGGTGGGAACGCGACAAGATCTGCAGGAGATTCTGGAGATGGCTGCCGCCGGCTTGGTTCGTTGTCAGGTGGCGACGCGCCCGCTCGAGGAGGCGCAGGAAGCGCTGGCGCAATTAAGGAGCGGCCAAGTCTGCGGCCGGGCGGTGCTGCGCCTGCGAACTTAGGGCGGAGCGAGCGGATGCCCGCGGCCAACCGGTTGGGTGGGGAGAACTCCCGCCAGCAATGTATTGACGTTAGTAACTGTAATATGATATTAACTATCACTTTTGCGCGGAGCGGGTCCGCGGAAAGGTTCTTCTCCGGGTGAATGCCAAACAACTTTTCGACCTGACCGGACGCGTGGCCATTGTTTCGGGTGGCTCGATGGGTCTCGGCCTGCAGATGGCCGAAGCTCTGGCGGAGATGGGGGCGAACCTGGTGCTGTGCGCGCGCAAGCGGGAGCGCTGCGAGGAAGTGGCGGTGCGCTTGCGTCGGCTGGGCGTCGAGGTCCTTGCCCTGGCGTGTGACGTCAAGGACAAAGCGTCGGTCCAGGCGGTGGTGGAAGAGACGTTGGCCAGATTTGGCCGCATTGACATTCTCCTCAACAACGCGGGCGTTTCGTGGGGCGCTCCGGTGGAAGAGATGACGCTCGAGCAGTGGGATAAAGTGCTCGCGACGAACCTGACCGGCACGTTTTTATTTTGTCAGGCCGTCAGCAAGGCGATGGCCGCGCAGGGGGCAGGCAAGATTATCAACGTTGCTTCGGTGGCGGGATTGAAGGGATCGTCGCCCGAGCTGCAGGCGATCGGTTACGCCGCCAGTAAGGGTGGGGTGATTACTTTCACCAAAGACCTGGCATGCAAGTGGGCGCAGCATAACATTCAGGTCAACGCGATCGCCCCGGGGTGGTTTCCCACGCACATGTCGGGCTGGGTCATCGAACACCGCAAGGACTCACTGCTGGAGGATATCCCGCTCGGCCGCTTTGGCGGCGATCACGATCTGAAAGGGGCGGCAGTGTTTCTTGCCTCCGACGCTTCCGCCTATGTGACCGGGCACGTCTTGGTGGTCGATGGAGGCCAGACGGCCTGGTAGGAACAAGGTTATGAACCTTCCGCTAACACCGGTGCGGTTTCTTCGATACGCGGCGCAGCAATTCCCCGGCAAGACGGCCGTGGTGTGCCAGGACCTGCGATTCAGCTACGCCGAATTTGCCGATCGCGTGGGGCGGCTGGCGGGAGCCTTGCGCGCCGGTGGCCTGCAACCGGGCGAGCGCGTGGCTTTCCTCAGCCTCAACTGCCACCGCTTGCTCGAGGCCTACTACGGAGTTCTGGAAGCGGGTGGCATCTTGCTTCCGCTCAACATTCGCCTGGCCGGGCCGGAGCTGGCCTACATTCTGAATGATGCAGGCGCGGCGCTGCTTTTCGTCGAACCGGAGTTTGTCGGGCTGGTGGATTCGTTCCGGCCAGACCTCAAATCGGTGCGCTCGTTTCATCAACTCGAGGGAACCCCGCAAGCCGCGTGGCTCGCGGCAGAAACCTACGAGCACATGCTGGTTGCTTCCGGGTCCTTCTGTCCGGACCTGATGGCGTTCGACGAAAACGCGGTCGCGGAAATGTTTTATACCAGCGGAACCAGCGCGGCTCCGAAGGGCGTGATGCTTACGCATCGCAACGTGTATCTGCACGCGATGAATCTGGCGGTGTACCATCACACGCGTTATGAAGACGTGCTGCTGCACACCATCCCGTTGTTTCACGCCAACGGCTGGGGAGCGGCCCATACCATCACCTTCGTGGGCGGAACCCACGTCATGCTGCCGCGCTTTATTCCCGAGGAAGTATTTCGCCTGGTGGAACGGGAACGGGTGAGCGCATTGAGCCTGGTGCCGATCATGGCGGCGGCGTTGCTGCAGTCGCCGGCGCGTCCGAAGTACAACCTGGGCAGCGTGCAGTGGTCGGTGATCGGGGGCGCGGCGTCTTCTCCGACCTTGATCCGCGAAGTGGAGCAGAGGCTGGGGTTCAAGTGTTTCTCGGGCTATGGACTGACGGAATGTTCGCCCTCGCTGGCGACGGCGGAACTGAAACCGGACATGCCGTGCTCCCCCGACGAGCGGCACGTGGTGCAGGCGATGACCGGATTCGCGTATCCGGGATCCGAGCTTCGCGTGGTGGACGAGGAAAATCGGGACGTGCCGCACGACGGCCTGACGATGGGAGAAATCATTGCCCGCAGTGACGGCGTGATGTCCGGTTATTGGCAGCAACCGGAAGCGACGGCGGAAGCCTTGCGCGGCGGATGGTTTCACACCGGTGACATGGCGGTGGTCGCCGGCAACGGGTACATCCTGATCTTGGATCGCAAGAAGGACATCATCGTGAGCGGCGGAGAAAATATTTCTTCGCTCGATGTGGAAAAGATTTTGCATGCCCACCCGGACGTTTATGAGGCGGCTGTGATTCCGGTAGCGGACCAGAAATGGGGCGAGGTGCCGCGGGCAGTCGTGGTGCGGAAGCCGGGTTCGACGCTCGGCGAAACCGAATTGATCGAGTTTTGCCGCGCGCAGCTGGCGCATTACAAGTGTCCACGATCGATTGAGTTTTGCGAGAGCTTGCCCAAGACCGCGACCGGAAAAGTTCTGAAAAGAGAGTTGCGGAAGAGATATCAGGATCGGGCGGTCGCGCCGCGATCCGATGGCGCATAGGAGATTCGGCGAATCATGAGCAGCTTCATCAAAGTCAGCAAGCGGGAAGATGTGGCGGTCATTACCATCGACAACCCGCCGGTCAACGCTCTCAGTCCGGGCGTGCCGGAAGGAATTTTGGCGGCCATCGAGGAAATCAACGCCGACCCGGCGATCCGGGCGGCGGTGGTGATCGGTGCTGGGCGCACGTTTGTTGCCGGTGCCGATATCAAAGAATTCGGCAAGATGACGGCCGGCGGCCCGCGCCGAAGTTTGCTTCCCATGTTGCGAAGTATGGAGGACAGCCGCAAACCGGTGGTGATGGCGATTCACGGCACCGCCTTCGGCGGCGGCTTGGAGCTGGCGCTCGCCGGCCACTACCGAATCGCGTCGCCCACTTCGCAACTGGGGCAGCCGGAAGTGAAGCTGGGCCTGATTCCGGGTGCGGGTGGAACCCAGCGTCTGCCGCGGTTGATCGGCGTCGCCAAAGCGGTGGAGATGTGTGCCGGGGGCAATCCGGTTGCTGCCGGCGAGGCGCTGGCTCTCGGATTACTCGATCGGCTGATCGAAGGAGACCTGCTGGCCGGGGCACTGTTGTTTGCGCGCGAGGTGGCGGCGAAGCCGGGGCCGAAAACCAGGGAACGAATGGTAGCGATGGGAACGGAGGAAGAGAACGCGACCATCTTTGCTGCGGCCCGAGAAGTCGCCGGCAGGAAGCAAAAGGGGCTGAAGGCTCCGCAGGCGGCAATTGATGCCGTGGAAGCGGCGACAAAACTGTCGTTCGAGGACGGCTGTCAGGCGGAAGCGAGATTGTTTATGGAGTGTCTTATTTCCGATCAGTCGAAAGCGCTCATTCATGTTTTCTTTGGCGAACGCGAGGTGGCCAAGATACCCGACCTTCCCAGGGAGTTGGCGGTGCTGCCGGTGAATCGCGTGGCGGTGGTGGGATCGGGAACCATGGGTGGCGGCATTGCCATGGTGTTTGCCAACGCCGGCATTCCGGTGCTGCTGAAGGATGTGGGCGAGCCGGCGCTTGAGGTCGGCATGGGAAAAATTCGCAAAAATTACGCCGGGTCGGTACAGCGTGGGCGTTTCACGCAAGCTTGGGTTGATGAGCGTTTGCAATTGATTACTCCCGTGCTCAGCTACGATGCTTTCCCCGAGGTGGACATGGTGATCGAAGCGGTGTTCGAAGGCATGGCGCTGAAAAAGGCCGTGTTCACGGATCTGGATCGGGTCTGCCGGCAGGGGGCGATTCTCGCGAGCAATACCTCAACCCTGAACATCGATGAAATCGCCGGCGCCACTTCGCGCCCGGAAGCGGTCATCGGAACGCACTTCTTCAGTCCGGCCAATGTCATGCGTTTGCTGGAGATCGTACGGGGGAAGAAAACGAGCCATGAAGTCATCGCTACCTGCATGCAACTCGCGAAGAAACTGGGCAAAGTCGGGGTGCTGGTAGGGAACTGCCGAGGCTTTGTCGGCAACCGCATGTTTGGCCCCTATCGACGCGAGGCGCAGTTTCTGATCGAGGAAGGGGCAGAGGTGGAGGCGGTCGATCGGACGCTGGTGGAATTCGGCAACGCCATGGGGCCGCTGGCGACGGGCGATCTGGCAGGGCTCGATGTGGGCTGGCGCATTCGCAAGGAGTACCGGCACCTCGAAAAACCCGGGATCCGGCAACCATTTGCCGAGGACCGGCTCTGCGAGCTTGGCCGTTATGGCCAGAAAACTTCCCGGGGATGGTACCAGTACGACGCGAACCGCCGCCCCAGCCCAGACCCGGAGGTGACGGCCCTGGTGCGAAAGTGGAGCGCGGAGGCGGGAATCGAGCAGCGGCAAATCTCTTCCGAGGAAGTCGTGGATCGCTGCATTTACGCGCTGGTAAATGAGGGGGCGCGCATTCTGGGGGAGGCCTATGCGCTGCGGGCGGTGGACATTGACATCATCTATCTCAACGGCTACGGATTTCCCGCCTACCGAGGAGGGCCGATGTGGCACGCGAACACCGTGGGATTACCCAAGGTCTACCGGCGCATTTCGGAGTTTCATCAGCGTCACGGCGAACTGTGGGCACCGGCCCCGCTGCTAAAGCGGCTGGCGGAAGCGGGAAAGACATTTGCCGATTTCGATAAAGAGCAAGTTGCCGCCGCCTAAAGAAACACCGAGGAGAGCATGAGAGAAGCTGTCATCGTCGCCAGTTCGCGTACGGCGCTGGCCAAGTCCTTTCGCGGGTCCTTCAACCGCACGCGTCCCGACGATCTGGCGGCGCACTGCATTAAGGACGTGTTGCGCAAGACGCCTCAGCTGGATCGGCGCGAAGTGGAAGACGTCATTCTCGGCTGCGGTCAGCCGCATGCCGCGCAAGGGCACAACATCGGGAGAGTTTCCGCGTTGCTGGCGGGTTTGCCCGCCTCGGTTGCCGGGCTCACGCTCAATCGCTTTTGTTCTTCGGGTCTGCAATCCATCGCTCTGGCGGCATATCAGATTGTGGATGGAGGCGCCGAAGTTCTGATCGCCGGTGGCGTGGAGAGCATTAGCATGACGCCGCGCAACCACGATCCGAACCCACGGCTCGCAGAGCAGATGCCGGGCGTGTACATGGTAATGGGAGAAACGGCCGAGGTGGTTGCCAAGCGTTACAAGATCGGCCGCCAACTGCAGGACGAGTATGCGCTCCTGAGCCAGCAGCGCACGGCTCGCGCCCAGCAAGAAGGTTTTTTTCAGGGGGAAATTGCTCCCCTGAAGGCGACACGCGAGGTTCGGGATAAGAAAACCGGCGAGGTGGTGGCGCAGGAAGAAGTGTGCGCGGACAAAGACGAGTGCAACCGTCCCGACACGACGCTCGAAGGTTTGCTTGCGCTGAAGCCGCATTTTGACCCGAGCAGCGGGCAGGGCACGGTCACGGCGGGAAATTCTTCGCAGCTTTCCGACGGTGCGTCGGCGACGCTTGTGATGTCGCGGCGTCGCGCTGACGAATTGGGCATTGCCTACAAGCTGATTTTCCGCGGTTTTCAGGTGGCCGGCTGCGATCCCGACGAAATGGGCATTGGGCCGGTGTTTGCCGTGCCGAAATTATTGCAGCGTGCGGGAGTGAAATTCGCGGACATCGATCTCTGGGAGCTCAATGAAGCGTTTGCCGTGCAGGTGGTCTATTGCCGCGATCGTTTGGGAATCGATCCCGAGAAATTGAACGTCAATGGCGGTTCGATTTCGATCGGGCACCCGTTTGGCATGACCGGATCACGCCTGGTGGGAACACTGGCCAACGAAATGGCGCGTCGCAAGGCGCGCTACGGCGTGGTCACCATGTGCGTGGGCGGCGGGCAGGGGGCGGCTGGGCTGTTCGAGCGTGCGAACTGAGAGATCGCGCATGAGCCTCATTACCCTGGTGCGTCACGGACAGGCGTCGTTTCTCGAGCCGGAGTACGACCGGTTGTGCCCGAACGGAGAAGAGCAGGCGCGCTTGCTGGGGGAGTACTGGGCGCGGCGGGGTGTGGCTTTTGGCGGCGTCTATACCGGTCCGCGTGCCCGACAGCGGGAAACGGCGCGGATTGTCTCGGACGCGTATCGCGCCGCGGGGGGTGTCCTTCCTGAGGCAGCCGTGATGGATGAATTCGACGAATATCAGGCGGAGTCAGCGCTTCGGATATGTCTTCCGCAACTGCTGCGAGACAATGCCGAGGTCCGGCAGCTGCGTAGCGAATATGAGAAGTCCAGCGAATCCGGCGACCGGCGCAAGAGCTTTCAGAGATTGTTCGAAGCGGTAATTGCGAAGTGGGTGGCGGGCGAGGTTCAGGCCGCGGGAGTCGAACCTTGGCACGATTTCTGTTTGCGGGTAGAGCGGGGATTGGCCGGCGTCGTGCGTGATGCCGCTCCCGCGGCGAGCGTGGTCATTTTCACCTCCGCAGGGACCATCGGCGCGGCGATGCGGCGAGCCTTGCATTTATCGGCCGAGGACACGTTGCAGCTGACCTGGATGTCGCGCAACGCCTCCTGGACCAGCTTTCTGGCTTCGGGCGAACGTTTTACACTGAGCACGTTCAATACCCACCCGCACCTCGATCGTGACGGGTTGCTGACGTACCGGTAGCGTACGAAGGAACGACGAGCATGGTTGCCGTCTGCGATCAACCCGGAACAATGAGAGCCGGCGAGGAGCTGGATCTAGCCCGTCTGGAACCGTTCCTGCGAGCCCACTTCGGCCGAAGCGAGCCGCTTTTGGTGGAGCAGTTTCCCAGCGGCCACTCCAACCTGACGTATCTGGTGCGGATGGGAAGCGGCGAGATCGTGCTGCGCCGTCCGCCTTTTGGCAGCAAGGTGAAGTCGGCGCATGATATGGCCCGCGAATATCGTGTGCTTTCGCGGCTGCACACGGTGTATGCGCCCGCTCCGGAGACGCTGCTTTATTGCGGCGATCTCTCCATTGTGGGTGCGCCTTTCTATCTGATGAAGCCGATTCGCGGCTTGATCGTGCGGCGCGATCTCCCGGCCGGCGTGCCTTTTCCGCCTGAGACCGCACGGCGATTGAGCGAATCTTTTCTCGACAACCTCGCGCGTCTGCACGCCCTGGACTACTCCGCCATGGGTCTCGGCGATTTGGGCAAGCCGCTCGGTTATCTCGATCGCCAGGTGAAAGGCTGGATCGAGCGGTATCACAATTCGAAAACCCACGATCTGCCTGAGGTGGAGCGCATTTCCGCCTGGCTCACGGAGCGGATGCCGGCCAGCCATGACACGGCGCTGATTCACAACGATTACAAGTATGACAATGTTGTGCTCGATCCGCGCGACGTAACCAACATTATTGGCGTTTTGGATTGGGAGATGTGCACGCTGGGCGATCCGCTGACCGATCTCGGAACGGCGCTGGCCTACTGGGTCGATCCGCACGATCCGGAAGACCTGCAGGAAATTCGCAGTGCGCCCACGACCTGTCCGGGCACACTCAACCGCGCGCAGTTGGTTGAGCGCTATGCTTCGGCCACCGGGCGCGGGATCGGCGACATGAATTTCTACCTGACGTTCGCGCGCTTCAAAGTCGCCGTCATCATGCAGCAGATTTATCACCGCTTCGCCCAGGGATTGACGCAGGATGCGCGCTTCGCGGGCCTGCCGAAGAGGATCCATATCTTGCTGCGCGCGTCCTGGAAGGGCGCGGAAAGCGGGGCGCTATGAGGGGCTGTTTACCGAGCGTCCGCCCGCGGATAATAGCGCACCAGCCACTCGGCGACACAGACGGGCTTGCCGGAAGACTCGGACTCGAGGCGGAGAAGGTAGGTGGCATCGACAAACTCGGGGGAGGTTGTTTGGGGCGACGGCTGAACCGAAAGCAGGGTGACGCGGGCGCGAATCTGCGAGCCGGCGCGAACCGCCGACGGAAAGCGGACTTTGTTCAACCCGTAGTTGATCGTCATCGTAACGCCGCCGCGGATCCGGATCGCCTGTCCCATGAAATAGCTCAGCAGCGAAAGGGTCAGGAACCCGTGGGCGACGGTTCCGCCGAAGGGCGACTCGCGCTGCGCTCGCTCCGGATCGAGGTGAATCCACTGGTGATCTTCGCTGGCATCGGCAAAGTTCCGGATGCGATCTTGCGTGACGACGAACCAGTCGGTCGCGGGGAATTCGCGGCCCTCGAATTGTTGCAAAGAACTCAGACTCGCAATCTCAAAAGCTGGCATAGGAGTATTTCATGACGACATTAACAGACATTTCGCGCAAGACGAGCAAAGGGACGGCATTTTTGCTGGAAAACTCGCTGCCTCAGGATATCTTTACGCCCGAGGATCTCAGCGAAGAGCATCTCGCCGTGGCCCGCATGGTGGAAGAGTTCTGGAACAACGAGGTGGAGCCGAATCTGCCGGCCATCCGGGAAAAGAAGCCGGGCGTTGCCATGGGCGTGCTGCGGAAGTCGGTGGAACTGGGTCTGACGGCCATGGCGATTCCGGAGGAGTATGGGGGGATGGCCATGGATCTGCCGTCGCTCATGGTGACGGCGGAACGTATGGGGCGCGATGGTTCTTATGGTGGGTGGCATTCGGCGCACACCGGCATCGGCACGCTGCCGGTCGTCTATTTTGGAAACGAGCAGCAGAAGCGGAAGTATCTGCCGAAGCTGGCGAAAGTCGAGATGCTGGCTGCCTATGCGCTGACCGAGCCGCTGGCCGGTTCGGATGCGCTGGCGGCGCGCACGCGGGCCGATCTTGCGCCGGATGGAACGCACTACATCCTGAATGGCCAGAAAATGTGGATCACCAACGGCGGTGCGGCCGATCTGTTCACGGTGTTTGCCAAGGTGGGCGGGGAAAAATTCACCGCCTTTCTGGTGGAGCGAAATTTTCCTGGCGTAAGCAGCGGGGCCGAAGAGCACAAGATGGGCATCACGGGCAGTTCCACGACCGCCGTCTATTTCGACAACGTGGCCGTGCCGGTTGAAAACGTATTGGGTGAGATTGGGCGCGGGCACGTGATCGCGTTCAACATTCTGAATATTGGGCGCCTGAAGCTGGGACCGGCGACCGTGGGGGCGGCGAAGAATGTGCTGGCGATCTGCCTGAAGTATGCCAAGCAGCGCAAGGCGTTTGGCTCCTCCATTGCCGAGTTCGGCGCCATCCAGCACAAGCTGGCGGAAATGGCGATCCGAATTTTTGCCGCCGAATCGATGACCTGGCGCGTGGTGGGGCTGATTGAGAACCAAATGCAGGCTTCGTCGGCGGAGTCGGCGGGTGCTTCCAGGCATGAGCTCAAGGCCATCGAAGAGTTCGCCGCCGAGTGTTCGATGGTCAAGGTCTATGCCGCGGAAATGCTGGACTACGTGGTCGACGAAGGGGTGCAGATTCACGGCGGCTACGGATACCATCAGGACTATGCGGTGGAGCGCGCCTATCGTGATTCGCGCATCAACCGTCTGTTCGAGGGAACCAGCGAGATCAACCGGCTGGTGATCACAGGTCAAGCGTTGAAGCGGGCGGCCAAGGGATTTCTGCCGCTGCTCGATGCGGCCCGGAGGATCCTCGAAACGGCGGACCCACAACCGGCGAACGTCGCCGGGGATGCGGAACTCAGCCTCGTGCAAAACGCGAAAAACATTGCGCTCCTCACGCTCGGAGTGGCCTACCGGAGCTATGGGGCGAAGCTTGAGCAACAGCAAGAGATCATCATGAATCTTTCCGACATCACCATGGAGGTCTTGGCCATGGAGTCGAGCCTGCTGCGCAGCCGGAAACTCCGGGCGGCAGGAAGGGGAGCGAACGCCGCCGATGCCTGTGCCGTCTATTCAGGCGATGCCATGACCAAGGTAGAGCGATCTTCGACAACCGTGCTGAGCGCGTGTGCCGAGGGCGATGAACTCGGACATTACCTTTCCCGGCTGCGCGCCTACGCGACTCACGATCCAGTGAATTCGATTGTCCTGCGGCGCCAGATCGCGGCCCGGCTGCTGGCCAATGAACGCTATATCGTCTGAAGGCGGACGAGCTTGCCAGGGAGGCAATCGTGGCACTGACCAATCACAAGTTCCTGCTGGCCGCGCGACCCGTAGGCATGCCGAAGCGAAGCGACTGGCGGTACGTCGAAGAGCCAGTTGGCGAGCCGAACGAAGGCGAACTGCTGGTGCAAGTGTTGTACCTCTCGCTCGATCCTGCGATGCGGATCTGGATCAATGACGCGCGCTCGTACCTGCCCCCGGTCGGCATCGGAGAACTGATGCGGGCGCTGGGGCTGGGAGTGGTGGCCGCATCGCGTCATCCGCGTTTCGTGCCGGGGGATTACGTTTCCGGATTGTTTGGCATGCAGGAATACGCCCTGAGCGACGGACGCGGAATCACCAAGATCGAGGCGGGCAGTATCCCCCTGCCCAAGTTTCTGAGCCTGCTCGGCATGCCGGGGATGACCGCCTATTTCGGCCTGCTCGACACCGGCCAGCCGAAGCCGGGTGAAACCTTGGTGGTTTCGGCGGCGGCGGGATCGGTGGGCTCGCTCGTCGGACAGATGGGGAAGATCAAGGGCTGCCGGGTGGTGGGAATCGCGGGAGGACCAGAAAAGTGCCGCTACATCGTCGACCAGTTGGGCTTCGAAGCCTCCATCGACTACAAGTCCGAAGACGTGGGGCGTTCGCTGCGCGAGCACTGCCCGAGCGGCATTGACGTCTATTTCGATAACGTGGGCGGTGCCATTCTCGATACGGCGCTGGGGCAAATCCGGCGGGGCGCGCGGATCGTGATCTGCGGGGCGATTTCGCAATACAACAAAACCGGGCCGGTGGCGGGGCCGAGCAATTATCTGTCTTTGCTTTCGAATCGCGCGACCATGAAAGGCACGCTGGTGTTGGATTACGCCGATCGCTACGCGCAGGCGGGGGCGGAAATGGCGGGATGGATGGCCGAAGGAAAACTGAAGTCGCGCGAGGAGATTGTAGAAGGACTCGCCAGCTTTCCTGAAACCCTGCTCCTGCTTTTCACAGGCGAGAACTCCGGCAAATTGATGCTGAAGCTGGGCTAAAACAGGAGCGCTGATGTCATTGGTGGAGAATCAGGGGGCGAAGATCTACTGGGACGAAACCGGGCAGGGAGAACCACTTCTGCTGATCATGGGGCTCGGCTACGGCTCCGCCCTTTGGCACCGGATACGACCGGCGCTGGCCAGCCAGTTCCGCACGATCGCGTTCGACAACCGGGGGGTCGGATGGAGCGATGTTCCTGCCGGGCCTTATTCGATTGCCACCATGGCGGCGGATGCGGCTGCGGTGCTCGATGCCGCGGGCGCTTCCGAGGCTCACATTTTCGGAGTTTCCATGGGCGGCATGATCGCGCAGGAATTTGCCCTGCAGTATCCCCTGCGGACACGCTCGCTGATCCTCGGCTGCACTTCGCCCGGGGGGCCTTCTGCCTTGCGTGCCGAGCGCAAGGTGGGCGACATTTTGTTGGCGCGCGGTATATCGCTCGAGCAGGCGCGGGAAGCGATCCTGCCTTACATCTACGACGCGAATACGCCTCGGGAGAGCATCGAAGAAGATCTCAAGATCCGCCGGCGCTCGCTTCCCACCATCGAAGGTTACACGGCCCAACTGCAGGCGGTGTTGGCCTGGGAAGGCTACAGCCGGATCGATCAGATCAAGACACCCACGCTGGTGATTCATGGAAAGTCGGATCAGTTGGTTCCGCCGGGCAATGGCGAATTACTCGCAGGCCGGATTCCGGGCGCAAAGCTGGTCCTGCTCGGGCACGCGAGTCACATTTTTCTCACCGACCAGGCGGAGGCGGCACAACGGGAAATACTGGAATTTCTTTTCTTGCAGGGAGAACGGGAATCAAGATCGTCAACCGTGACGTCGGCAACGGAGGTGCGCGGGAATGCCCTATTTCCGATGGATATTCCCGGGAGGCATAGATCATCATCAAAATAATTCATTTGATGAATCATAAAAACGTGGGTAGGCTCGCGGCGACCATGAGACGGTGTGTTCGGGGGCGACCGAAACCTGGGAGCGGTTTGTTTTCTTCCATCGATCCATAACGCGCACGCAAGCACCTAGGTTGTCGGCAGGGCACAAGACCAAGCCAGGTACGAGAGCAGGTGGGCGATTCGGGCCAAATGCCTGAAGGAGTAGGGGGGATATGGGTTGCGAACACAGCGGTTCCGATCGTCGTGCGCTCACCGAGCGCGGCGTACGTCCCCGGAACGGGGTATCTATTCATTGCACGATGAGCTCATTTGCCCTCGTGCTTGTCTGCTTGCTGCTGGTCTGCCTGGGGGCCCTCGGACAAGGCGTCGGCTCGTCAGGGGGAATCACCGGGACCGTTACTGATTCGATTGGCGGCGTTTTGGTCAACTCGACGATCACCGTCGTCGATACCCAGACTGGACTCAGGCGGACCACCACGACCAATAGCACCGGTCAGTTCCGTGTGACCGGTCTTTCACCGGCCACCTATGACGTCAGTGCGGAAATGGCCGGTTTTGCCACCGAAGTACGGAAAACTGTGACGGTCACGGTCGGGCAGACCGTGATCTCCGATTTCAGACTGAATCCGTCAAAAGTCGCGACCGTAATCGAGGTGACCGATCAACCGCCGGTGGTGGAAACGGAACGAGGGAGCCAGGCGGACACAATCTCACAACAGTACATTACCGACCTGCCGGTGGACCGGCGCGATTATCTTACCTTTACTCTGCTGGCCCCCGGCGTGTCGGATTCGACGCGCTTGGCTGGGGATCAGGATTTCAGAGTCAAGCAGACTCCGCAAAGCGGGCTGTCGTTTTACGGCAGCAATGGCCGGGGAAACAGCATAACCATCGATGGCGGCGAGACCTCGGGGGATAGCGGCGGCGTGCGCCTGACGGTCAGCCAAGACGATGTGCAGGAATTCCAAATCAATCGCAGCAATTACGCTGCGGATCTGGGTGCCGCCACCGGCGCGTCGATCAACATCGTGACCAAGTCCGGCACCAACAATGTGCACGGTACGCTCTACGGTTTTTTCCGTGACGATGCCATGGACGCGGCTAATCCTTTTTCGTTCAGCCAGGCGTTGCAGCCCGGTCAGACTTTCGATCCTGCCAATCCCGATACGACCGGTTCCCCGATCAAGGATTCTCTGACTCGCCAGCAGTTCGGCGGAACTCTGGGTTTTCCGATCCGCAAGGACAAGACGTTTCTGTTTGTCTCGTTCGAAGGCTTGCGGCAGAATGCGCAGAATGCGGTTCCGTTGCTGACCGATACCGATATCTTTCGACCGACGGCGGCGCAGAACGGCATCATTGCCGCGCTGGCCGGTTCGACGGCGCCGGTAACCTGTTTCCCCGGGGTCACTCTGCCCTCGGCCGACTGTGCCTTTGCGCTCGAGAGCATTCTGACGGTGAATCCGAATGCCAACGGGAACCCCTTCATAACCCCCGGGCAGGCTGCGTTAAGCGGCTTTCTCGTCAACCAGTTTGAAACTCAGGGCGGAGTGTTTCCTTACGACTCTCGCCAGTACCTGGCGTCGGTTCGTTTGGACCATCGATTTAGTGCGAACAACGAGCTCTCGGTCTCCTATCACTACGGGCACGATCTCGAGGAGTCGCCGGATGTGCAGTCTCTGACTGCTTATTCGGCTGGAAGTTCGATTCATAGCTACGATGACAATTTGCAAGTCGCCTGGTATCACCAGTTCGGTCCGACGGCCCAGAACGAGGCGCGCGTGCAGGGCGATTACTACAGCTTTAACGTGCTGCCCAACGAGCCGGGGCAAGTCGGGTTGCAGATTCCTGGTTTCATCAACAACATCGGTAGCAACATTTTCCTGCCCAACATCACCATCCTGCGGCGCTACGAGTTCGCCGACAATTTCACCGTGATTCGGGGCCATCACACGCTGAAGTTCGGCGCTTACGAGCTGCTGCGAGGCAATCATACGGAATCGCACACCTTCCTGCCGGGTCGTTTCGTATTTGGCTCGCTCCCCGGAGCTGCCATTAGTCCGGAGCTTGCCAGTACGACGGTTAACCCGCTGCAGGCAGCGTCGTTGGGGCTGCCGGAAATTTATCAGCAGGGCTTTGGAGATCCGACCTACCCGTATTACACACGACCGTTGACCGGACTCTACGGACAGGATTCCTGGAAGGTAACGCCAAGCTTCACTTTGAACTACGGCCTGCGCTACGAACTGGATAGTCAATTCGCTCCGTTGACCACTTACAAGAAGGATTTTGCGCCGCGCATTTCTTTCGCCTGGGATCCTTCCGGCGATCACAAGACGGTGGTCCGTGGCGGCTACGGAATCTTCTACGGTCCGGTGGACGTCCAGATCCCCGACGTCGATTTGAGCTTGGGGGTAGTGAACGGGAATAAGTCCGCCGTCGAGAACAGCACCGGCGCCGGACAGGTGGCCAACGTGAGCGCGATCTGCGGAGTCTCACAGTTCGGGACACCGATCATTCCCGGCACCGGCTCTAGCCCTTGCAATCGAGAAATTTCGATTTACGCCGATAGCATTTCCGGAGTTCCGCCATTGGGCATCCAGGGCTCGGCCACCATTTTCCAGACCCTGTTTGCCCAGGGGTTGATCCAGTGCACCAGCCCGACCGCCGGGAATCATGCCTGCGTCACGCCCGCGGCGGTGGCTCCGCTCGGCATCGACGTCACCAATACCGGTCCGCTGTCTCCGCTGCAAGTACTTTTCGTGAACCAGCCTGGCTATCGCCCTCCCCTGGCGCAACAGGCTTCGTTCGGAATCGAACGTCAGGTGGGATCCGGGTTCTCGATTTCTTTGAGCGGAATCTACTCTCACACCCAAAGACTTCCGATCGCCATCGATACGAACCTGCTGCCTGCCCCGTTCAGCACTGTGCAGCTGGCCAACGGTGCGACGGTCGCCTATCGCAACTGGAATACGAGTGCGGCCGCCGATCCGCTGGGTGGCACCGAGGGCCTTCCCTGCGCCACGCAACAATGCTTTGTGAATCCGCTGATTGTGCAGAACAACCAGTACAGCTCGGAAGCCTATGCCCTTTATGAAGGCGGCATCGCAGAGGTCAAGAAACGTTTCAACGAGCACTTCACATTGTTCGGCAATTACACCTTCAGCAAGGGCTATGACACGTCCACCGATTACAACACGGACTATGGCCCGCAAGATCCCACGAACTTGGGGCTCGATCGAGGCCTTTCCGAATTTGACCAGCGGCATAAAGTGGTGATCGCCGGCGTGCTCGACAGTCCGTGGCGACAGAGCATTTTGTCGGGATTCCAGCTCGCTCCGATTTTCATCGCGCACAGCGGACATCCCTTCAACCTGCTGGCCGGAGGTGAAGTAAACGGCGACAATCACACCACCAACGAACGTCCCATCGGCGCACCGCGCGATACCGGGCTGGGCCCGGACTACATCGACTTCGACGCGCGCCTCAGCTGGGAGCACAAACTGGGCGAAAAAGCGAACCTGCGGTTTACGGCGGAAGGATTCAATCTTGCGAACCGGACCAATTTTGCCAGCGTGAACAACGAGGTCAGCCCGCTTTTCGGGTTCACGCCCGGGTTCACGACGTTCAACGTGCGTGGCATTCGACCGGGCACGATTGTCGATGGGCAGGCGGCGACTTCCAGCACGCCACTGGCCTTTACCTCCGCCTTGCCCAAGCGTCAGATTCAACTCGGAGTGCGCTTCACGTTCTGAGCTATGCTGCATCGCGTCGCGTCTGCCGCCGGCCCGGGTTCAGTTTCCGGAACGTCGGCAGGCGTTCGAGAATTCCAACTGTCAGCACAGCAGGTGCGATCCTGGAATTCTGAAGTGCTCGTCCGCAGGGAGCGCCCTATGTCCACGCCAAGGCAGGAAACGCTTTACGAAGTCGCCGACCACGTTGCCACCATCACTCTGAATCGGCCAGAGAAACTGAATGCCTGGACCGCCACCATGGAACGGGAAGTTCGTTCGGGGGTGGAGGAAGCGGAGCGGGACCCGAACGTGCGCGTCATCGTTGTCGGGGGAGCGGGACGCGGATTTTGCGCCGGCGCCGACATGTCCCTGCTGAGCTCGGTCGCGGCCGGTGGCCTGGACGAGGGGGTCGCGCGCAGAATCCAATCCGGCAGCGCCACGCAGGAAGGGCTGCGGCCCGACTTTCAGCGAAAGTTCTCCTATTTTCTCGGCGTGGCCAAACCGGTGATCGCCGCCATCAACGGGCCTGCCGTGGGCTTGGGGCTGGTGATTCCGCTTTATTGCGACCTGCGTTGGGCGGCGGACAATGCCCGCTTCAGCACGGTCTTTGCGCAGCGTGGACTGATTGCAGAGTACGGAATGGCGTGGATTCTGCCTCGTATCATCGGCCTGCCGGACGCCCTCGACCTGTTGATGACGGCCCGCACCATTGCCGCGCCGGAAGCGCTGGCGTTGCGCCTGGTCAACCGCGTCTATCCCCAGGAAGGCTTCGCTGCAACGGTCCACGATCAAGCCGCCCAATTGGCCAGCAGCGTGAGCCCGCGATCCCTGGGCGTCATCAAACGGCAGCTCTACACGGGGATGTTCCAGACGCTGGCAGAAGCTTTCGATCTTTCGGTCGCGGAAATGGTGCCCAGTCTCCAGAGCGCGGACTTCAAGGAAGGGGTGGCGCACTTCCTGGAAAAACGTGCGCCCAAATTCACCGGGTCCTGAGCGAGGCGCGAGGACTCCGGAGCCGTTCGCAGTCTCCAGTGCAGGACGCGGATCATCGCGCCGGCCAGAAAGGCTCCGATCCATGGACCCAGGATCGGAACGGGCGTGTAGCCCCAGTCCGAGCGTCCTTTACCGGCGATTGGCAATATGGTGTGCGCGAGGCGCGTGGGGAGGTCTCGAGCGGGATTCATGGCCTATTCCGGTCGTGCCGTCCAGAGAGCGGATGCGTTTCAGTTCCGGATCCTCGGTTGGTTTGCCAGGCGGGCCGTAGTGACCCAGACCAGGATCGATCCCGCAAACGCCCCCGCCGTCTGTGCCAGCGAGTAGGGTACGACTTTCGAATAGCTGCCGCTGGCGACCAGGAGTCCCGGTGTGACGGCCGGATTGATGTGCGCGTCCCGGCTCCCGCCGGCGATGGCGACAAAGACGCCCGACATCACCGCGAACGCCCGGCCGCTGATGATGACCATCCCACCCGAACCTTGTGCCTTCGAATGTTTGAGCACGACATTGGCGACGCAACCGTTTCCGAGCATGATCAAAACGGGCGTTGCCATGAACTCGCCCGAGCAGCGGTGAACATATTTCGCCGCGCTCCTCCCTTGTCGAAATGCGGCCTGGCCAGGAAACCGGAACCCACGGTCGGAGCCGGCCCGCGAGCATCGGTTGGCGTCGTCCGCAATCAGGCCGAAGCTGCGCTCTTGGGCCGGTATTTCCTCAGTTCGAGCCTGGCGATCAGGCCGCGGTGCACTTCGTCGGGTCCATCGGCGATGCGCAGCGTGCGGATCGTGGCAAACAGTTCGGCCAGTGGGAAATCTTCGGAGACCCCCGCGGCTCCGTGCATTTGGATTGCCTGATCGATGATCTTCAAGGCGATGTTGGGAACGGCGACTTTGATCTGCGAGATTTCGCTGCGAGCGGCCTTGGTGCCGACTTCATCGATCATCCAGGCCGCCTTCAGGGTAAGAAGGCGGGCCTGCTCGAGCGCGATGCGGGCATTGGCAATGATATCGGCATTGCCGCCCAGGTCGGCCAGCGGCTTATCGAAGGCGACGCGATCGAGCGAACGCCGGCAGAGAAATTCTAGGGCTCGTTCGGCAGCTCCGAGGGTGCGCATGCAGTGATGAATGCGTCCCGGGCCCAAGCGGCCCTGGGCGATTTCAAAGCCGCGGCCGGGCCCGGCAATGATATGGTCAAGCCCCAGGCGGACATTCGTGAAGCGCACTTCACCGTGACCAAAGGGAGGGTCATAGGAATTAAACACCGACACCATGCGTTCGATCTTGACTCCGGGCGTATCCAGCGGAACCAGAACCATGGAGTGACGCTCATACTTGGAGGCCGAGGGATCGGTGATGCCCATAAAGATGAGCAGACGGCAATGCGGATGGCCAACTCCGGAACTCCACCACTTCAAGCCGTTGAGCACGACCTGGTCTCGGTCGATGCGCGCGGCGGCTTGGATATTGGTCGCGTCCGAAGAAGCTACCTCCGGCTCGGTCATACAGAATGCGGAACGAATCTCGCCCGCCAGCAAAGGCTTCAGCCAGCGCTCCTTCTGCGCCTCCGAACCGTACTTCACCAGAACTTCCATGTTGCCGGTGTCGGGTGCGTTGCAGTTGAAAACCTCGGGAGCGATCGAGCAGCGTCCCATGATTTCGGCAAGCGGTGCGTACTCGACATTGCTGAGGCCGGCTCCGTACTCGGGCTCGGGAAGAAAGAGGTTCCACAGACCCTGCTTCCGCGCCTTGGCCTTCAAAGTCTCCATGACCGGCGGCTGCTTCCAGCCGCGCCAGTCGGGAAGGTTCTGCAGTTGCGCGCAGTATTCGCGCTCCGCCGGCAAGATATGCGCATGCATGAATGCCGACACACGCTGGAGATAGCTCTCGGCTTTCGGTGATCGAGAAAAGTCCATAAGTAACCGTTTACCCCGCTAGGCACCCTAGCCTAGCGATTTCAGCAGAATTCTCCTAATGAATCCTATGAATCCTGTAATATATGCGGCGTGCATTTAAGTCAGGTCGACCTGAACCTGTTCGTCGTGCTCGAAGCCATCTATCGCGAGGGCAACATTACTCGCGCCGGCCAGCAGTTGAATCTCACCCAACCTGCCATCAGCCATGCCCTGAAGAGATTGCGGGACCTTTTGCAAGACCCGCTCTTTGTTCGCCAGGGGCCGCAGATGGTGCCGACGCCATTTACCCGCAACATGATTGAGGAAGTGCGCCAAGCACTGCACATTCTCGAGACCAATCTCAGCGCCAGCCGCAATTTCGTTCCGCAAAGCGCACGACGCAACTTTCACCTGTCTTTATGGGAATATGCCGAGGTCCTCATTCTTCCTTCCTTGCTGCGACGCCTGAATCATGCCGCGCCCAGCATGTCGATTACGACCTCGAGGGTGAGGCGGCGAGATCTGGAGACCGAACTGGCCAGCGGCTCGGTCGATCTGGCGATCGAAATTCCCATGACGGTGAGCGACCGCATTCGACATCAGTGGTTGCTGAAGGAACCGTTCGTGGTGATGGCCCGGCGAGGACATCCGGCGATCAAGAAAACACTCGACCTGGACGCCTATCTCGCGCAGCGTCACATTCAGGTCTCCTCTCGGCGTCACGGTCCCAGCCTGGTCGATATCGAACTGAACCGCAGGGGGCTTCGCCGACAGGTATTTCTGCGCATCCAGCACAACCACACCGCCTGCATTGTGGTGAGCAATACCGATATGCTGCTCACCCTGCCTGAGCGCCACGCGCGCCTGTTAAACGCCGGTTTGCCCGACAAAAGCTTAGGAAATCGGGTCTATCCGTTCCCGCTGCAAGAGCCACGTCTCGAAGCGCATTTGTATTGGCATGAGAGTGTGGAGAATGACCCGGCAAGTCGTTGGCTGCGAGAAGAAATCGAGAAGGTGCTGGTTCCCGAATCGTGAGCGGCAGCGGCACCGTGGCGGTATCAGGCTCGCAATCGCGCGTCTCTTTGTCCGGACGCGCGGCGCCGTGCGCCGGGGTTGTCAGACGAACGGCGAGGCTGCAGGCGAGCTTCATCTCGATCGGCGCGAACCATCGGCCGGCGAGGCCGCCAGTAATCTGCACACGGCATCGGTCCCGCTGGTCACAAATGTACCCCGCCTTCTTACCTCGCAGGGTGGGAGTCGATCTGAACCAACTCGCCCGGCCGGCTGCGGAGCGGCCCCAAATCCACCGGCTTTCCATGGGCATAGATGGAATGCCGGGGATGCGTGCGGTTCCATTCGGTCAAGCTGGCGCTTTGGTGCACATGTTCGACGACTCTTCGCCACCGACCTCCGTTGTAGGCGCTAAAACTGATTTCACCTTCCTGGGTCGCCATGGGAGTCGTCGAATCAGACATCGTCGCAAGATCGTAGTTGAACAGATCTTGGAAGAACATCGCGCTGATCATCGCGAGTTTCCAGGACCCGCGATACGAATAGGCGCGCCAGGACCAGTCCGCCGCGCTGCCCGCGACCCGATAAAAGCAGTCCTCAAGCAACTGCCGAAGCTGGACCAATCCAAAGTCGGGAGGGGATTTGCCCGGATCGAAATTGCGCAATACCGACAGACCAACAAGTGCCCGAGTGATGGCCCGTGATCTCCCGTAGTCTGTGATTTGGACCAGGTCACGCATAAACTGCTCCACATCAAAGAACCTGGCCACCGGAATCATCTCGTTGGTGCGGGAATGGACCAGGACCGGGGAAAAGATCCCGTGATCGGGATGGATATCGTTAAACAGGCTCCCTAATTCCGCGCTTGGATGAAGCAGGTCGCACAGATGAGCGAACACCGCGTAGATGGAAACCGGGAACCAGTCGCGCATGGGCTGCCAGCCAATCGACGTTTGCTGTTCGAGATCATAGGCAATTTGTGAGACCGGATAGCGCCTGCGGTAGCGCTCCTCGGCGCTGACGTTTTCATCTCGTCCGCAGAACATTATGGGCTGAAAAATAACGCCGTGGATCTTGTCGATGTGTCGCGCGACGAAGCGAACGATATCACCAAGTCCATCATTATTCAGTTCATTGACGACGCTCACCTGCAGCGTTGTTTTCATGCCTGCCGCCGCGATGTTGTCGAGTGCGCACTTCTTTACCTCCATGTAATTTCCGATACCTCGATGGCGGTTTTTTTCTTCCGTGATGCCGTCGCACTGGAGATAGACCGCATGGAGTCCGGCGGCCTTGGCCTGAACCGCAAACTCTCGATCTTGTGCAAAGCGGATTCCATTGGTCGTCACATGCAGCCGGTGGAAGCCCACGCTCTTTGCGTGACGGACGGCCTCGAGAAAAATCGGTGACAGCGTCGCTTCTCCGCCGGAGAACAGAACATTGATTTCTCGCTGAGGTTTGAAGGACAAGGCTTTTTGAAATAGAGAACGTACATCCTGCATATCCAGCTCATGAACGAAGTGCGTGGCGTTTGCGTCCATGTAGCAGGGTGAGCACACCATGTTGCAGCGGTTCGTTAGATCGACAATCAAATATGTACCCCGTCCGGTCTTGATGCTGTTGGCGCCATGATTGTGGATCTGTTCATCGCCCACGCATCTGAAGTCCTTCCCAAACGCAAGGCCTTCCATTCGGCGGAAGAAGGCCGGGTGATCGGAAAGGACGTCTTCAAACGGGCCGTGCCGGTCGCATGCCTTGCGCATGAGGATGCGCCCCGCTTCCTCCAGTATGTCGGCGTCGATGATTCCGGGCCTATCCCTGAAGTCAGCGATCGTCGCCCGGCCGCTCAACACCCCGTCGGCCGCTTCTCGGTTGCAGTCCGGGCACAGGGAGAGCGTCTTCCTCGGGACCCCAGTCGCCATGGGTGTCCTTTCCCGGCTTCTGAGAAGCTGTCCGGGTGCCCAAGATGGCCATGGCAATGGTCGCTTCGGCAAGATCGCATTGACGCTCTTCGACAATAACCACGCGCCATTTGACGCGGCTCGGAAAAGATAGGCTGGCTGGGTGGACATGGTATTTACCTCCTGTCGGGGTTGTGAGGCGACGGCGAAATGGCCTCGAGCTGAGACATGGCGGATGACCCTGCGAAAAACGGATCCGGGCATTTTACATTGAAGTTGGCTCCTTGGGGAGAGCAATTTGTTGGGATACCGCAAAGATCGGGCAACGACGCATTGATCGGCTCGAAGGTCGGGTGTTCTACAAATGGTGCTTGGTGAGCGATGAGAAGGCCAATCGCGGGGGAGCCATTTGTTGCCGCCGCACCGCCGACCGACATTGTGCCGAGTGTTGCGACCGGCGCATCGTCGCAAAGGAATGAGTCGCGCGCCTCCAGGCGGCAGACAAGCCTCGGCTGCAGGCGTCCCTTAGGTAGGCAAATGTCAAACTTCATCTCTGCAGAAGCGGTTCGGTCACGCACGCCAGTCTTGTCTCATCGCGGGCCCTGATCATCGGGTTCACCGGCGTCGGAATAATTTGCCAGCGAGGCCAATCTTGTCTTTCAGCCACAGGCATTGTTCCACCTTCCGGTCTGCCGCGAGCCTCGCCCAGAAACAGCGATTGTTTCCTGAGCTCAGCGCACCATAAACGAATTCCGAAGAACCGTGTGGAAAAGGCGCGTGCCGCTTTCGCTTCTTGCGCAAACCACAACAGGGGCATGATCGTTAGCATGGCCTTCTGCACGTTCTTTTCTGGCGCAGCGAAAAGCTTGGTTCTCGTTGGCGAAAAAACATATGCCTGGCTAGGCGTTCTGGGGAGGAGTGCGTTCGTGAACGATCATCCAGGAAGTTCCGAACCGGTCGCGCAGCATCGCGAACCGGAAAGCAAAGAAGGTCTCCTGCATGGGCATGAAGATCTCGCCGCCAGCGGAAAGGAGAGCGAAAACCCGTTCGGCTTCATCGCTGGTGTTCAGCGAGAGGCTCAGATAAACGCTGCGCATTGGCTGAAAACGCGCGGGCGGCACGTCCGATGCCATCAGGTCGGTTTCGCCAATGCGGATGCGGGCATGAAGAATGGCGTTTTTCTGATCGGGGGGTACATCTTTCGCGTTTGGCTGTTGGTCGTGGGTCATCATCATGCTGATTTTGCCCCCGAGATGCTTTTCGTAAAAGCGGAACGCCTGTTCGCAGTTGCCGCCATAATTGAGGTACGTGTGCAGTTTCATGGTCATTCCTGGCTGTTCAGATTCGTGTCGAACCGGGGTGGGAGACGCGGCGCGCGTCGTCATCGTCGGCTCTCCCCTCAAGCGCAGCAATCATGCAGCTTGGGTGTCTTCTCGTACTCATCGTGACGGCGAACGAAGTCCATCGTTGTCTTTTCATTTCGGCCCTTCGGCGCGCGATAAAGTATCATGAGCGTGCCCAGCAGTTCTTCCCCACCGCGCGCATAGCTCGAATAGGTGTGAAAAATATCGCCCACTTCGTCCCTGTAGAACGAGCTCAGGCCGGGCATTTCCGTACCCGTCGTGCCTGGGGGGACCGCCAGCTCGCTGAAGTTGTATAGGACCTTGCCCTTGGCCAGTTCTTCCTCGGTGAAAGAGACGTAGTAGTCGTAATTGAAGTCGCTCAGGAAGGAGGAGACCCACGGAAATCTCCAATCCATGCGCTTCTTGTATGCCTCGATTTCGGCCAGTGGTGCGCGGGACACGGCGGCGAGCGTCACGTCGTGATGTTCGAGATGGGGCAGTGCTCCATCGATGTGATCGCAGAGAAAGGAACAGCCCGGGCAACCCGCAGCCCATCCCGGGCCGAGCATGAAGTGATAAACAATGAGCTGGCTCCGCCCAGAGAACAATTCAGCTAATGTTCTCTTGCCCCGGGGCGTGTCAAAGACGTAAATCTTTTCCACTTTCACCCAAGGCAAGGCCAGACGCTCTGCGTTGATCTTGTCCCGTAGATGGGTCAGCTCCTTCTCCTTCAGCAACAGCGTTTGGCGCGCGGCCAGCCATTGTTCCTGGGGCACAACCGGATGAGCCGGCAATGATGTCCTCCGAGAGCCTAGAATGAGTTGATATCAACTTTATTGGTCAATGTCAAATCGCCCCAAACTTCCCCGTGAGACGTCGCCTCGGGTCCGCGGCGGTTGTCCGTGCCTTCATGTGCAGCGCGCCGCGCGGGCGCTGACTCGAGGTTTTGGCGAAGCCCTCCGACGACTGAACCTGACGAACCGACAATTTTCCTTGCGGATGCCGCAGAACCGCCGGCGGCCTCGGACGATGCCTGGCGTGGCGTCCTCACTCGCATGGGAGCGCACCACGTCGACCGGCGCATTGAAGCCGTTCGATAATTAAGCATTCCTGCCAAAGCTGTGGGCGCCACTCGCCAATGGAATTCTTCGGGCGTGGGCTCAAGAAAACGTTTCGGCAAGGCAGGCAGCGATTGGCCGAGCGATCCGTCGTCGACCACTGACACAGGAATGCAATCCGATGGCGCTCCTTCTGATCAGGACCGCACCCGACGAAAATGCTCCACTTCCGCCCAGGGGCGTCCATTAATTGTTTGGCATTGGTTGGCCGCCGATATGAGGGCCAGTGTGGCCTTCATGCCGCGTCCGTATCGGTTACGGCGGGAGCCTGAATGTTGTCGATACCGTCGGCGCGAGCCGGGTCTTCGTGTGCTCGAGGAACGGAAAACGAAAACGTCGCTCCCGGACCTTCATTCAAGGTTGCCCATAAGCGGCCGTTATGGTGCTCGATAATGGAACGGCTGACGGATAGTCCAATCCCCATACCCTCACCCTTGGTGGTGTAGAAGGCGTCGAAAAGGCGGTCCGCGGCCTGAGGGGCAAATCCGACTCCCGCATCTTGCACCGTCAGGCGCACCCGATCAACATCGTCTCGTTCGGTTCTGATCACCAACTGCCTCGGACGATCCTCGACTGGGCTCATGGCGTCTGAGCCATTTCGGACCAGGTTCAGTATCACCTGCTGAAGTTGCACCCGATCGCCTATGACCCGAGGTAGGTCGTCGGCAAGTTCGGAACGTAGGATCACCCGGTTCTTCTGCAGGTCCGCTTGCGCCAGGGCGATCACCTCCCGGGCAGCCTCATTGAGGTCCAAAGGCTCGGGCGAAGGGTCTTTCTTGCTATAGAGTGCGCGCAATCGGGTGATCACTTCCGAAGCGCGATTGGCGTCGCGAATCGTGCGCCGGGCGGTTTCGCGAGCGCCGTCGACATTGGGAGGATCGGCGGCGAGCATCCGCAAGCAGGTGCTGGCGTTTGTGGTGATGCCCGAGAGTGGCTGGTTGACTTCGTGCGCGATCGACGCCGTCAACACTCCCAGAGCTGTGACTCTGGACACTTGCGCGAGTTCGGATCGCGCCTTGCCGAGTGCCTCTTCCGAGACTCGGCGCCGCGTGATGTCCTGAATGGCACCGATATGCTCGAGTCGTCCCTCGTGGTTTCGGATTCCGTGAGAGATCGTGTGCAGGTACTTGACCGAGCCGTCTGGCATCCGCAAACGGATTTCGTAATCCTGGTCTCCGTCGCCACTGCGCGCCCCCGTCATTTTTTCCGACAGAAACGGGACGTCTTCCGGGTGGACCCGGCCGGCGATCTGCTCGAGCGTTACGGGCGCATCCTTCTTGAACTCGAAGATGCGATAGGCTTCCTCTGAGAATGCGACTTCGCCCGTGTCTACACGCCAGGAAAAGCCTCCGGTTAAGCTGATGCGCTGGACCTCTGCGAGTAGTGCCTCACTGCGCCGCAACTTCTCCCTCGCCTGTTTGCGTTCTGTAATGTCCTCGGAGAGCGACATGAGAAATCGCGGTAGTCGCTCTGTGCCTGGCACCAGGGAAACAGTGTCGCGCACCCACATCAGACTGCCGTTTTTACGCCGATATTGCTTCTCGATCTGAAAGTGCTCGCGCTCCCCCGTTAACAGCTCCCCGATGAGCTTTCGGTTCGCTTCGAAGTACTCTGCTTCGGTAATGTCGAGAAAAGAGAGTTTCAGCAATTCCTGCTCGGTGTAACCCAGCATCGCTTCGTACACGGGATTTGCGGCAAGAAATCGACCGTTCAGGTCAGTGAGCGCAACGCCGATGGCTGAGTTCTCGAAAACGGAACGCCACCGCTCTTCGCTCCGCGCGACTTGGGCGTGCGCGTCCCGCAAAGCTTTTTCGTTTTGTTTGTGTTCGGTTATGTCGCGCAGATAACCGGTGAAGGACGGCGGTCCGTCCAGCGGGGTGCGCGTAATTGCAATCTCCACCTGGAATTCGCTCCCGTCGGCACGTACCGCCGTCATCTCGACACGTCTGCCGAGCAATCTGCTTTGGCCGGTGGCAAAGTAGCGGGCAAACCCCTGCCGGTGTTTCTCCCGGAGCGACGGTGGAACGATGACGTCGGCCACGTATCTTCCCACGACCTCATCGTGGCGGTGCCCGAAGGTCCGCTCCGCAGCCGGATTGAAATCCGTGATACGCCCTTCCTGGTCCATGGTCACAATGCAGTCGAGAGCCGAGTCCAGGATGGCGGCCTTGCGGACCTCACTGCGCTTGAACTCCCTCTCTTCTTGCCGGAGCCTCTCTTCGACGAGTCTGCGTTCCGCAAGTTCCGCTTTGAGTTCCTCGTTGGCTGCGGCAAGTTGAGCAGTTCGTTGCGCGACCTGTCGATCGAGTTCGGCCGCGATACGCCTCTGTTGGCTCCAGAGTCGTGCCTCCTGCAGACCGATGGACGCCTGATTTGCCGCTACACTCAGAACAAGTGCCTCCGTTTGCCGTGGGAAATCTGCTCGCTCAGACGCTGCCACGATTACCCCGATTTCGCCCTGCAGTCCGAGTGGCAGAGGCACGATCGAAACATCTCCATCTCCAAAAATGTGGCGAAGCAGCGGAGGCCATTTTCTTGACTTGTCCGCCAAACCTTGGCTGAGCGCCTCGCAGATCTCGTGCGTCGGGGGCATCGGTTCTCGCAATTGAGCAAGCCGGACGATCTCGATCGGTGCCCCGCCGACTGGATCCTTCAGCCGCACAGAGATTAGGTCCAGGGCCAGCATGCCCAGGAGTGATTCGAGCAAGGTATGAAGAACGTGGGATGAATCGCCGCCACTCCAGATGGCCGGAAGGGCAAGCAGGCTGACAAGGTCACTAATGCACCGCTGAAGGCGCTTGATCTCAACGGAAGCCTCTTCGCGTTGCCCTTCCATGTCAGAGAGCCGTGGAGGAGGAGCAAGTCCGCATGCCTCGACGCTGGCGGACCTCGCGCAGGAATTGCTCGGGGGGCGCGAAGAACGGATTCCGTTGCAGCATGCCGCCCATAATGACCAAGGGGTGGGTACGCATGATGTCGATCACGGTGGCACCTCCAAATTTGCCAAGGTGGTAGGTGCAGATCACTGCGTCGTCGTGGCGACGCCAGACATCATTCACGCGCGATTCGAATTCAACGACGTCATCTACATACGATCCGTTTTCAACCGCCCAGTCCATGCGGCAGCAGATGCGACTGAGAGGAAATCCTCCCGTAGCGTTGCCGCTGGCCAACTGCTCGAATACCTGCAACATCCGGTCCTGATCGAAGCGGCCGTCTCGAAGGTAGGCTTCGGTGTTGATCTTGAGCTCGAATTGCCCCCTTTGCTGCGCAGCCGCCGTGTCGATCCCTACCGCGGCCAATCGCCGCAGATGGTCGGAACGCTGATCGGGATTTACTACGTGAACCGCCTTATCGCCGCACTCGATCCCGTCCTTAATGAACGGGAGCAGCACCCGATACTCGTCGTCGTCGCTATTGAAAAACGCGCAGACATGGCGTACTTCGCCGAGCTGGGAGCCGGCGAGGGAGATGGGCGCCGCGGACTTCTTCATGCTGTATCCTCCCCACATGGACAAGCGGCAAGGTTGTGTTTTGAGTAGGATGCATCAACTGCAGGTGGAATGTCCATCCGAATTGTTGGCAAATGACGCGCAGCATCCAGTATCAGCCCGTCTCGCGCTGGCCTGATTTCGCTGTCGACTGATCTGTTGGTTTCGATCGTCTCCCCACCTCGACCTTCATCGCACCAATGCTTCGCCTCCGACAGCAATCGGATTTCCTGCAACCGACCGTCCTTGAGCAACAAGAAAACTCATGATGAGTAGTATTGCGATCGAATAACTGCTGTACCCTCACCCAAGCAGAAGCACACACCACGGCCTACACTGCTGCACGTGAGATCGTCGCACGAGTCAGGGGACTCTATCGGGTTTTCAGTTGAAGGACTTGCGAGCTGAGGCGCGCCGGCTGATGAGGCTATCGCAACACGGCGAAACCCCTCCATCTGTCTGGGCTCCGAGGTTCACATTGAATTCGATAGATTGATTCGAAAAGTTCGCCGCGAAGACCGGTTCCACCTGCGGCCCATACAGGCTCTGGTTAGGGGCCGCGGGCAGCGTCGAGCGAAAATGGTGTGCTTTACAGCATGGGGCGTGTGGCTCGCATGTCTGGTTCGGAGTCATCCCGAATTCCTTGCTTGCGAGCCACTTTCACTTCAAGATCAAGGTCAATCTGAATGGTCATATGTTGACAGCACGAGGTGCACAGCCACAAATATTCATAGGTGCAGGATTTGCCAGCGTATTTCAGTTCCGCCGGCAACCTATGCTGCGCCAGGGCTGCCCTGGAGTCGATCAAGTAGAGTTTGCCTTCGCCGAGATAGCGAAAAGTAGCCGAACAGGCGGGATTCGCGCACTTAGAAAGCATGGACTCTTTGGTCTCGCCGTTGCCGCCGAAGTAGTGTTGCCTTCGGATTACTCACCACGACACGCCTTTTCTTTACCGATCCCCACGCACCCATTAGGCCAGAAGTCTGCAGGCGAATCTATTGGACGATAGTATCGATCAGTGCTTTCGTATCGGCGCGATGAACGCACAGATTCTCGGTTTTCCAAAAGCTCATGGCCGGTCGCTCATCCTCGGGTGCGTCGTCGTTGCTAAGTCGCAACGAAACCTCGACCACTGCCTTGAATGAAAAGAGGCTGCGGTGAACGTTCCCCAGCCGATTAATGTCGAATTTGGACTAGGCGTCCAGCAGGCTCGACAACAAAAGGGCTAGATATGCAGATGGGTGTGGACATCTGCGGAGCGTCATGCCCAGTTAGTCGCGCCCGGCACTTCCGAAAGTCGAATGCAGCGAAAAGTGCCTTGCGGTCAGGGCCGAGTTGCCGCGGTCGTTACAGAAATCGCCCCGCGAGTTCAACAGGTCTTGCGGTCGCGACCATTGCAAAACACTCGCCGCGAATGATTTGCAAGATTGCTCCTGCATCTTTAAACACCGAATCCCAGCGTCGTCGCTCGGTCCCGCCCACCATGGCACACACAACCTGGTCCTGTTTTTCGACGCGGACTATGGCGAAGCTAGAAGAGAACAAATCATCACCCACCACGATTCTCAGACGCTACACCGTGCAGTAGGGTAAATGCCTCTGCGGGAGCACTTCGAACTGCACAACTTAGGCGCGCATCGCAACAACGCGATTGATATGCCGGGAATGGATGCCGGGTGCGAACTCCGCGCCTTCGCGAATCATTACGACGCTGAAGGCTGGCGTGACGCCAGCCTACTCGCGGCGCGTGCGGGGCGGAGCCGCGCCGCCATTTTCACCAACTCGGCAAGAGAATTAGCCTTCATCTTTTCCATCACCTTGCCCCGGTGCGCCTTCACCGTGATCTCGCTGATACCGAGCTCCCCACCGACCTGTTTGTTCAACAGGCCAGAGACCACCAGCTCCATAACCTGCCGCTCGCGTTGGGAAAGGGACGCGTATCGGTCCCGGAGCGCCCGTACCTCCGCCTCATGACCGAGAACGAAGCGGCTGCGTTCCAGGGCCTGCCGGATGGCGCCGAGCAGCGCGTCATCGCGGAACGGTTTGGTCAGGAATTCGACAGCCCCCGCCTTCATGGCTTCGACCGTCATCCGCACATCGCCGTAGCCTGTGATGAAGATGATCGGCATATCCGTCCGTTCATCGGCAACGCGCTTCTGGAGGTCGAGACCATTGAGGCCGGGAAGAGAAACGTCAAGAACGAGGCAGCTGGGAACAAGAGGGCGTGGGCGATTCAGGAATTCTTGCGCAGACGCGAAGGTCTCGGGCCGCCAGCCTTCGCAGCGGATCAATAGCTCTAAAGATTCGCGCACGGACACATCGTCGTCGACAACAAACACTACTGGCGTCATTTCCAACACGGGTGACAACCCCATTTATAGTTACGTTGCATGCGCCAAACTCATACCCCCTGCGCACAATCGACTGACGGAAGCCCCACCGTTGTCGGAATTCTAGAACGACAATTCGACGAAAGCAACAAGATTGAGGATCACCGGGATCACCGGGATCGTAATGTGGATCGCCAACGAGTGCGAATTTCTGCTTTCGTGAGACTGCGGGAGAGCGAGCAAGTACTTGCAGGAGCAAAGAGGCGAATTGATTCTGCGAGCCTGGCGGATAACACGAATGTGCTCGTGGCAACTGATACCAAAGTACTATGGACGCTCGTCGTTAGACAGGCGCATCTTAAGCGTCATGGAGTGCTGGCGAGAGAGGACCGCCATGGATGACGAACTCTGGCGCCTCCTCGAAGCCCTTCCTCGATTGGTATGGACTGCCTCACCTGATGGGGAGGTGGAATTTCTGAATCAGCGCTGGCGCCAGTACACCGGCCTCGGCCTGGAGGAAGCCTCTGGTTGCAGGTGGCAGGCGGCGATCCACCCCGAAGACTTGCCTACGCTTGTCGAACGCTGGCGATTCATTCGTACTTCCGGCAGTGGCGGGGACATGGAAGCGCGTCTGCGCCGCTTCGATGGGGAGTGTTGCTGGTTCCTCATCTCGACCAATCCGACGCGCGACCAAGCCGAACAGGTCGTCAGATGGCATGGACTCAATGCGGATATCGAGGACTTTAGGCGGGCTGACGCAGCTTTGCCACGCCGCGAGCTTGATTTTCGCTTGAGGGTTGATACAATCCCCGTCCCGGTCGCGGTTACAACCCCGTCCGGTGAGGTCGAGGCCTTCAATGGACCAACCCTCGGATACTTCGGCAAGACGGTCGAGGAATTGAAAGGTTGGACGGCCTCCGAGGTCGTTCATCCGGATGACGTACAAAACAGGATCGCCGCGCAGTGGACGGCAGATGAAGCATGGGGTTCCTATAGCGTCGAGAGCCGTCACCGCCGAGCCGATGGCATCTACCGCTGGTTCAACGCTGTCGGCTTGCCCTTGCGAGATGAGCAAGGGCACATCCTACGCCGGTTTCACCTGCTTATCGACATCGATGACCACGGACCGAAAGCTGAGAGGAGTGCCCGCGCTGGCGAGATTCCGACGTCTGCTGTCAGAAACACCCGGCAAGTCATGAGGAATCTCTGATGGTCAAACGTCCACTCGTATCGGTCGTCGATGACGACGAATCCGTCCGCGAGTCGCTGCCCGACCTCCTGCGGGAATTCGGCTATGAGGCCCAGGCATTTCCGTCGGCGGAAGCGTTCCTCGCAGCCGATGACGGCGGCCAGACCCGATGTCTGATTCTCGACGTCGCGATGTCCCCCGGCATGTCCGGACCCGATCTCCAACGGGAGTTGTCCCGCCGAGGGCAAGGGATTCCGATCATTTTCATCACCGCTAACGAAGATCGGACCATCCGTCCACGCCTACTCGAACGGGGTGCGGTGGAGTGCCTGTTCAAGCCCTTCAGCGATACCGCGCTACTTGAGGCGCTGCGTGCCGCGCTTCGCGAGAAGTGAGCGATCGGCGCGCTTTGATGTGGGTGTTTGCCCCAAGCGTTGATGGGGCGCGTATTTTCTGGCGAAAATGCCGATTTCCTGTCAATTGTTCAGGGTTCAGAATCTGGTCCTCGGTAACCACCCGCAGCCTTTGGCGGATTTGGCAAGCCGACGTTGTCGAAATCCGCAAAGCAGCACTGGCGCTCTATAACACTGCCATTATTTGATTGTGGCGGGCATGCGACATCAGTATTCGGGGGCGACCAGCTCGCGCAATCTGAAGTTGGACCCTCACGTGCAGGACACCTTGTAGTGAGCCTCGCGACAATCGCCGCTTCTGGCTCGAGGTGGTGTCATGAGCGAGTTGGTCGACGCATCAACCTGGCAATATGCAGTAATCACGATTCGGACGCAACCCCGCCGCGAACGAATGGTAATCGCATATCCTGACGAGAAAACCCTGCGCACTTTTATCGCAGCGCCCAGCATTGTCGCGCTCGGTTATGACTCCCGCGACCAGGCAGCTGCAGACATTGACCGTTGCGTACCAACGACCGTTGGTTCGCGACCAGGGCCCGGAGCGGAATTAGTCGGTACGAATCGGAAATCTCCGGAAGAAATTTGTGCGGCGAAGCGGCGATTCGCAAGGCGGAGCGGTCTTACGCGGACTCGGAATGTCATGCGTCATATTCTGCAGCACGGTGTCGCCGCGGCGATTGTCTTTGTTTGCTCGAGCAATGTTCTGTCCGCGACAGTTCGGGCTTTTGCCACCCTCTAGCGGAGGCGGAGGACGAAATTGGCCGAGCCCCGAGCCCCGCGCCCGCGACTTGACGAAGGTGGAGGAGCGGGAAACCGGTGAACAGCGTTGCGCGTCATGGCGCAAAGACGCGGAAACTCGCGGCCCCGACCCGGTGAGTGGCACTGCAACACATGTGTGAAGGTTGGTTTCCAAGGCTCTCGCGTCAGGTCCGACGGTGGTTTGCTTTTCCGCTTGCTACAAAGCAACGCTTGACCGCACGGATTCTGTGTTCAGGTCCGGGCCTCCCCTTCAACTGCCTCCCTTACGGTTTGGGATACTGCATCTTCTACTGCTTGACGAACGGCGTCCTCGAGTTGATGCTCGAATTTGCGACCAGTAAGCTGCGTGCCTGGCATGTCACGAATCGCGTGTTTCAGGGCCTGTTCTACCAGCGGCTCTGGCGGAAGGTCTTTGACTAATGTTTTCGCGGTCCGCTTGATTGCTCTGGTAGTGGCTAAGGTTTCCTGTTGAGTGTCATTGGCCGGCGACACCAGAGTAGCCCAATCGTCCTCGAACGCCTTTAGCATGGCGTTCACGACATCGCGATTATGTAAGACCATACCCAGTTCGCGACGCCTGTCGAGCTCTGCTTCGCGCAAGCTTTGACTGCCAACGAACGCCTGGCGCCGGTCGCGAAGGATGGTACGCGTGTGGAAGCGCATGCGCATAAGGCCATGCGGGCCCAGTTTGCCCGAGTGCTTGCTAATTCGGCCAATAATCCGAATGTCGACCCCTGCCTTGGCACGGTCGCGAAGTAGACGGATCATGGCGGGATCGCTGATCTCCGGGTCGTAAATCAAGAGCTCCTGATCCGAGCCCTGGATGAAACGAGATAGTTCGCGGCGCGCATTCACGGGGCTGACAATCAGGTTCTCAAGCCCGGGCACGTAGGCTTCGCGCCGCACATCCGCCTCGAAGAGTCTCCGGGCCTCCCTCACCAGCTCATGGTTGCGCGTAACAATCCCAAAACTGCGAGTCCTGCCGATGTCGAGATGGGTGTAGTTGAAGGTTAGAAGGTAAAGAACCTGACGGTCGACGATCATGAACTTGTAGTGGTAGCGAAGCAGATCCTCTGCTGTGCGGGACACCTCGATTCCCGCTCGAAGCAGATCCATCTCGAGTTGCCGCAGATTGCTCTCCCCACCTCGGTTTGTGTTTGCGATAAGTGCATGCACCCGTACGCCCCGAGCCGCGGCGTTTTCGAGAGCATGCTGAATGTCGGAACGGTCGAAGCGAAAAACGGCGATCGCAATGCTTTCCCTGGCGTTTTCGATCCCCTCCAGGAGAGCGCCGACGCCATCGTCGGGCTGTAAGATGAGTTTCACGGTTGCCCTCTTGCTGTCTCCTCCCCCCTGCAAACGGGGGGCCAAAATACGGGAGAAAGCTGGAGCATCCCGATCTGCTGTGAGTCAGTGAACGAGTGGCTGTAGGAAGCTTCCTTCCCCGCAACTAAGCGTGTCCCGCGTCAATCAAGCAGGAGTGCGACGGTACTTGGCAGCCACAAGTGTGGCGCTGTTTGCCAGAACTGTGGCGTGATTGATCTTGATCTGTTGCTTGTGACTTCATCCGTCTCAGACTGCGTATCCCCTTCTTCGGTCAGCTACTTAGTGGCGCATACAGCTTGCTGTGCCCGCCGCGGCAGTTTGCATGCAGTAGCTGGAGCCGACTCGGAGTGCGTGTTGGTAGTCGACGGCATCGGTCAGAAAATGCCTGAAAACGGTCCTGCCCAGACTTTGGCGATGTGAAGCGTAGCGGCAAGGTTTCAAGAGTCCAAGGGGAAACATCGTGACGACCCATCGGTTGGTCAGCGCTCACTCACTAGGCAGCAAATCACTTGCTGCGTTCATTGTGGGACTGTGGATGTTGTCACACCTGGTTCCGACATTCGCTCAGAATGTGGAGACGGACCCGCCCGCCTCTCTGCCGGACGCGCCGTTCGCCGCGCGTTCTACGATCACGTCGAACTCCCAGCCATCCACCGACGCGCCGCCCACCAGGGTCGAAACCTCCATTTTTTCCTCGCTTTTCATGGCCGGGAAAACACAAGACCAGTTCCAGCCCCTGACACCCGAGGAACGCTTGATCGTTTACTGCAAGGATCTTTTCGGTCCATTCCATATCTTCCTGGCAGGACTCTCGGCCGGAATCACACAGGTGCAAGATAGCCCCAAGGAGTGGGGGCTCGGGGCGAAAGGATACGGCATCCGATTTGCAAACTATTACGGCGAGGCCTTTGTGAGCAGCATGCTTCAGATGTCCGGCGAAGACCTTTTGCACGAGGACAACCTCTACTACGGTTCCGGCGAGCATGGTCTTTGGAAGAGGACGAAATATGCGGTCAAAAGCAGCGTCCTTGCCCGGGGCAGCGACGGAACACAACATTTTTCGATCTCCCAGGTTGGCAGCACGGCGGGGGCGTCGTTTATTTCCCGGCTTTGGCAACCCTCGTCCAGCGATTCGGCCGCCAGTGGTGCGAAGAATTTCGGATATTCGATGGCGACCAATGCCGGCATAAATGTGATCCGAGAGTTCCTGCCGGACGTTACGCGTCATATTTTCCGCCGTACTGAACGACGACGACAGACGTTAGCAGAGATGTTATCGCCGGAACATTAACGTTTTGTGTCTGCGGTCATCGATAGCGAACCCGAGATACTTCCACTCCGAAAAAGGAAGCGTGCCCGGACGCAGGCCCGCGAACGGTGGACACGGATTTTGACGGTTCGGTCTCGAGAGAGGATAGTTCGTTGGTTTCACCAGAAGATGTCTCCAAACAAGCTCAGTTGACAGATGCAGAGCCGGGTCTGACGATAATCGGGCTCCTAAGACCGCACAGCACGTCATTGGCAATTGGACTGGTGGCGGTCGTCGGGGCGGGAGCTGCCAACCTTCTCGAACCCTGGCCTCTGAAGATTGTTTTCGATGTTGTGAGCGGCACGAAGCCGATCCGTGGGTGGTTCAGTCATCTAGTACCCTCGGACTTGGGCCACAGCAAAGTAGCGCTCCTGCAGTTTGCTGCCATTGCGGTAGTCGCTATCGCTGTCCTCGATGCGATCTTCTCTTACATCGAGAGTTACACAACTGCCCACGTCGGTCAGTGGGTGACGCATGACCTGCGGCGGAAGTTGTACAACCGCATCCAGCAACTTTCGTTAGCATATCACCAACAAAAACAGACGGGCGATCTCATCAGCCGCCTCACAACCGACGTCGATGCCATTCAAACGTTTGTCGTTTCAGGCTTGCTGGGATTGGTGATTGACGCCCTGACTTTGCTAGGCATGGCGAGCGTCATGTTCTACCTGGACTGGCGCTTTACTCTGCTCGCACTCTCGGTCGCGCCGGTATTGTTTTCACTTACCTACTCCTACACGCGTCGCAGTAAGCAGGCTTCACGGGCCGTTAGGAAGAAGCAGAGCGAAATGGTCTCCCTGATGCAGGAAGAGCTCTCCGCCTTTGCCGTGGTGAAGGTTTTCGGACGGGAAGAGTATGAGCAGAAGCGGCTCGAGGAACAGAGTCTCAGCACGGTCGAAACCGCCCTGAGCGCTCGCACCCTCAAAGCGAGGCTTCCCTCTCTCGTAGAGATCGTGGTAGCGGTTGGGACTGCTCTTGTACTGTGGCTCGGTGGTAGACGGATTCTCGCTGGCACGCTTTCAGCAGGCTCGCTGATCGTTTTCCTTTGGTATCTGGGGAAGATGTACAAACCCATGCAGGACTTCGCCAAAATGACCGACACCTATTCCAAAGCCGCGGTGGGCTACGAAAGGATACGTGAGGTTCTCGATACCAGGCCCGGCGTTGAAGATCGGCAGAGCGCGCAGGCCGCTCCACGCCTTCGCGGCGAAGTCGAATTTGGAGGAGTGAATTTTGGCTATGCCCAGGGCGAAACGGTGCTTACCGACATTAACTTCAAGATCGAAGCCGGTCAAATGACGGCGCTTGTCGGGCCGACTGGCGCCGGGAAAACAACGATCGCCGGCCTGATCGCGCGCCTCTACGATCCAGATTCCGGAGCCGTAAAGATCGATGGTTGGGACATCCGTCAATTTCGGCAGAAATCATTGCGCGGCCAGATCAGCGTGGTCTTGCAGGAAAACATCCTGTTCCACACAACCATCGCGCAGAACATTGCCTATGGGAAACTGGACGCTACCCGCGAGGAGATCTTGCACGCTGCCGAACTGGCCAACGTCGATGAGTTTGTCTCGCGACTGCCGAAAGGCTATGACACCGTGATCGGGGAGAGGGGCGCCACGCTTTCCGGGGGGCAGCGGCAGCGCATTGCAATCGCCCGCGCCATCATTCGAGATACACCGATTCTTATCTTGGATGAACCCAGTTCAGGGCTTGACGCGGCCTCGGAGGAATTGGTCTTTGAGGCAATCGAGCGCTTGATCAAAGGCAAGACCGCCATTGTCATTGCCCATCGCTTCACGACGGTTCGACGAGCCAGCGTTATCTTGGTGGTGAACAATGGCCGAATTGTCGAAAGTGGAAAACATGAACAACTACTGCAGTCCGGCGGCCTTTACGCGAAGCTTTATGAGCTCCAATTCCGCAACGAAGACGTGAATTCGGGCGCGCCGCTCGTTGGCGTCCACGCGTAATCGAGAGACTGCTTTGAACACGGGGAGGCTCCGAGTGACGAAAGAACGGCAACAAAACACACGACTAGCTCGCTCCGCATTCGCCGCCGTCATTTTGTTACTTTCGCCGATTCCATCAATTGCGAAAGAAAGCACGAAAGCAAAACAGGTAACAGAAAGCGCGGAAGCGCAAGCAGCCGTCTTGTGGAGCAGTCCGACTGAAATTGCTTCCCGTGACCTCTTCTATGGACCAGGAGGCAAAGAGCATGAACCTCACACGAGGTTCACATTTCTCGGAGAAGACCTCAATGGCACGAATCCAAAGTTCGACGTTCGTGACGAGAATGGCGTCAAATGGAGAGTCAAGCTTGGGCCTGAAGTCAGACCCGAGATCGCAGCTTCGCGTCTGCTGTGGGCGGTCGGCTACTCTGCCAATGAAGATTATTTCTTGTCAGACTTGCGCGTCGAACATATGCAGCGACTCAAACGCGGCCAGAAACTGGTTGGCCTCAACGGCTTGATCCACGATGTGAGGTTAAAGCGATACGTCAAGGATGACAGGAAAGTCGGGGAATGGAAGTGGCAGCAAAATCCATTTACCGGCACACGCGAGTTCAACGGTCTACGGGTAATGATGGCTCTCCTCAACAATTGGGATCTGAAAGACCAGAACAACTCGATCGACGAACAGAGAAGTGGCAACGACCATGATCGGGTGCTCCAATACCTGGTGAGCGACTTAGGAGCAAGCTTCGGCACCACTGGCATTAGTTTTCCGATTAAGGACTCCAAAGGAAATCTGCGTGCCTACGCCCATTCGAAGTTTATTCAGAAGGTGAATGGTCAACACGTGGACTTCAACGTTCCTTCAATGCCCAGCCTTCTCCGCCTGGTCAATATCAAAGGCTTCGTTGCGCGGCTGCACCTGCGCTGGATTGGGCGCAATATTCCACGGGCCGATGCAAGGTGGATGGGCGAATTGCTATCGCAATTGTCCGCGCAACAGATTCGCGACGCTTTTCGCGCTGCCGGCTATTCTCCGGAGCAGGTAGAGCAATTCACGGAAGTTGTCAGGAAAAGAACTGCAGAGCTGCAGCAACTTTGATGGCGGATCCATGCGCCCACAAGTCGTCTCCCACGACATCGATCGCCAAGTCGAACCGGTCGATCTGATGGCAAGTTCGAGCTGTGTGTCGATATTGCCCTTTGTGCTTCGTAGCCGCGCCCATGAATGTGTCGATGATTCGTTCACCGATCGCCGAGCTTGTGGACGGGCAAGACGTAAGAGTGCCCCCGGCTTCCGTGGTTCGCGTTGGAGTGGGTTTGCGCGGCTAGGTCATGCCTGCAGACAGATAATTACAGCTTCGCCTTGGTCGCCACTGCGGATTGGCTCGCCGCACCCGGCTCGGACCACCGACCACCACTGATGGACAGGGGCGCACTTCCGCAGTTTGTTCAGCGATACAGAGCGTTGTCTGGTCCGAGTTCAATTCCTGAGTCCAATAGGTACGAACACACTTCCTGTTCGGCCGCCGACCAATCGATTTCCGGCGAACCGAAGGCACGCCCTCTTCTTTCCCAGTGCTTTGCATATCTCCTTAGATACGATAAGTAAGTAAAACCTGTCTTGTTTGCAAGGCTTTACGTGCCACAGCTCCGCAACACGGCGGCTATCGCAGGTAAAGTACCAATATTGACGATTTCGCCCGATTGGCTTATGTGGGAACTCCGACAATGCTTTAGCAGTTGCGATTGCGGAAACCGAACGGCGCGAACCGTCTGCTGAGACAGAGATCTGGCGTTCCATGCCACAGTTCTAGCATCTCGTCGAGGTCGTCGAAGGGAAAGACTATTGTTTCCGGTGCTAATGGGCTGAGGAGGTGTTTCTCTTTCGCACCTCGACCTCCGCTACCGCGACCGTCCCTCGGGTGGTGAGAGAGGCGATGCCGTCCACCGTGCATGCTTGCCGAAAACACACGATGCTCTCTGCGGCCGTTCGGGCGATGGCTTGGTCATCGGCGCAAACCTGAGCCTCCGTGCCGGATCGGCGATTCCGTGGAACTCCATTGGTTGGTAGGACTGCGGTCTCAAGCAGCCCGATCGGAAACGACCGCAACGTCGTGTCTGACAAGCGGATTGTGCCAACCTCCTGGCGGCGTCACTCGCTCGACTTCACGCGGCCCCCAAGTCTTTGGTTCGTAAGGATAGACCGGTGTCGCGTTGTTGAGCACCGGATCGACGATGCGCCAGGCCTCTTCAACGTAGTCTTCGCGAGCAAACAGGGTCGCGTCTCCGGCCATGGCATCTCCCAGCACTCGTTCATAGGCATCCATTTCCTCGGCGTCGGGCGATTTGCTGGCGATCATCTCCGCCGGTTGACCGGCCAACTTCTCCCCCGGCCCCATCACCGT
>Ga0187847_10000130_pt1 | contig 87715 bp, 86 predicted proteins | sample June2016WEW_4_10_FD_132458 | JGI IMG/M metagenome (GOLD analysis project Ga0187847, IMG submission 132458) | Peatland microbial communities from SPRUCE experiment site at the Marcell Experimental Forest, Minnesota, USA - June2016WEW_4_10 | ecosystem: Environmental > Terrestrial > Soil >...
CAGGCCTTGAGGCACTTTACGCGGATCACGGCTAGTTATCACAAATTCCCCGCTTCGCGCGCGCCGCTGGGTCTCAGGTGACTCATCGACCCACAGGAATGGTCGGCTACCGGCGTTGCGCTCTGCCACGCTCGTATTGACGTTACGAATGTAGTCGTCCCAGGCCTGAAGAGTGTTCTGTTTCAGTTCTGCTGCACTCGACAGCGTTACGCTCAACAGGGCGAAAAGAATCGCCGACGGCATTTGAGTTCTCTTCACAATTTAACCTCAATGAAACTACAGACTCTCCGCAACAGCTCACCTGTGATCCATCCACGTAGAATGCAGACCTCACATAGGAATGCTGCATTTGGTGCTGAGTGAGGCAACGCTATCTCGACCCAGAGCTGTGTTCGGGTTAGATCCCTAAGATGTGCTTGCGACATAGGCTTCTCGAAAATCCTCCACGAGATTGCCTTAACCGCCAATGCCATCGCGACCTGCCATGAGCAGAATCGAAACTTACGCCGTGATGGCTATCCCTCCTGAGGAATGGCTATGCGAGCGGAATCGCTGGCTCAAAAGACCAAGCGCACGATCGCATCGTGTATGGCCCGTTCTCGTATTAGGCCAGAGGCACTGAGCTTAATCCATTGAACGAAGGTATTGATCGATACCTACGTATCAAGGCACACCGCTCGGGCTTGCCAATCGTGGGATTACTATCTCGCAAAGCACAACTCTGGAGCGCTGCCGGTGCTGTTCTGTGAAGCACACAAGCGAACCATTGGCACCAATACCATCGTCCAATTGCTCTGCTCCGGAGATTCTGCTGTGATCGAGTGCAGAACACCCGCCGAATTGACGGGATGATGCTGCGGAGGTGTCGGTGTAGATCGTGGCATCGGCCAACCGCTCCAATACCATCAGAGTTCCTCTCCTATATCCAGGAAGCTGAAGTTGTGGCTCTCATGAGTGCTGGACATTGGCGATCCACACCGAGTGCGCGAACCTCACTGCAGATTGGGAAGTCTCTTTCCGGCTGCACAACTGAGTTTGCGTATTCGCAGGAAGGCTTAACGAATGATCAGTTCAATCGAATTACGGGGCGTCGCAGCATTCTCGGATGTACCGGGTGACCAGATCGACAGGTTTCTGGGCCATCTACAAGAGGTCTCACTTCGGCCCGGAGAGATATTTGTACATCAAGGCGACCCAACAGACGGGATGCCCACGCACATCCGATAGATCCAATTGTTGATCCTTCTGTCTCTCGCTGTCGTTACTGAAATCGGCACTGCTTTTATTGGAGGAGCCCATGCCGAAACTTCTGTCCGTTAATGTAGGCCTTCCACGTGAGATTGCATGGCAAGGTAAAGTCGTCCGCACAGCGATCTGGAAACGCCCTGTCTCCGGGCGTGTCTTTGCGCGACGGCTCAATCTGGACGGTGATGGACAGGCCGATCTCCAAGGCCACGGCGGTGAACAGCGTGCCGTTATGGTCTATCAAATCGAAACCTACCGGTATTGGGAGCGCGAACTTGGCCGAAATGGCTTCGAGTACGGGCAGTTTGGAGAGAATTTCACCGTTGAAGGTCTCGCCGACGATGAGGTTTGCATTGGGGACCGTTATCAAATTGGCGCTGCAGTCTTTGAGGTAACTCAACCCCGCGTCACTTGCTATCGGCTCGGAATTCGAATGGACAATCCTCAGATGGCGGCCCTGCTTGTATCGCACAAAAAGCCAGGGTTCTATTGCCGTGTCATCACGGAAGGCGAAGTTGGTGCAGGGGACGAAATTGGGAAGATCGCGGACGGACCTGACAGGATCTCTATCGCTGAAATCGATTCCCTGCTCTACTCGGCGAATCATGATCTCAAGCGCATCACAATCGCGGCCCGCCTCTCCGCTCTGAGTCCGGGATGGAAGAAATCATTTGAAGGCTTTCTTCAGAGAGAAGAGAGCGGTACCCACAATGGCAACCCGGGGCTCACGGCATCCATTTCGCCTCAACCTGCCTGGAAGGGTTTCCGCCAGGTGAGAGTAGTTGAAGTAAATCGGGAGACCAGCGAGATCACCTCAGTTGTTTTGGGAGACCGGGAAGGATCCCCCCTTCCGTCCGCGCTTCCGGGGCAGTATCTAGCGCTGCGCTGCCTCCCCAATGAGAATTCACCACCTGTCGTGCGCAGCTATTCCATTTCAGGCGCTTCGGATTTGGGTACCTATCGTATCAGTGTGAAACGCGGAACAGGCTCAGGAAGTCAGTACCTCGTAGACGCGACGCAGGTGGATGACAGGCTCGAGATCAGTGCGCCACGCGGCGAATTCGTTTTGCGGCAGGGTCGGCGGCCAGTGGTTCTATTAAGCGCCGGAATTGGCGTCACTCCAGTTCTTTCGATGCTTCACTCTATCGCATCTGGTAGCGCGGAGAATCCGCGGAAAGTTTGGTGGATCCATGCTGCGCGCAATGCGAAGGAACATGTCTTTGCCCAAGAGGCACGGCAGCTGCTGGCCGCTATTCCCGGAAGCCATTCGGCAATCGCGTACAGTAAACCGGAGCCGACCGAGCAGCTTGGTAAGGATTTCGATATTCTAGGGCACTGGGACCGCGCGAAGCTGGAAAAACTCGACGTTCCAGTTGGGGCTGACTTTTACGTGTGTGGGCCGCCCGCTTTTCTGAAGGACATAAACCGCGATCTCATCTCTTTGGGAGTGCCACAAGATGCCATACACCACGAGGTATTCGGCCCCGCGGACAGTATTGAGCCGGGTGTAACGAAAACGGACGTAAAGCACCCACATTCTCCGGTTCCTCTGGGGACCGGCCCGATCGTATCGTTTACACGAAGCGGTCTGTCAGTGCCATGGGATACCCGTTTCAAGAGCATACTCGAATTGGCCGAGGCATGCGATATCCCTGTCAGATGGGCTTGCCGGACAGGCGTGTGTCATACGTGCGAGTGCGGCATTCTGGACGGTTGGCTCCAGTACGCGCCGGAGCCACTTGATCAACCAGCTTCGGGCAACGCTTTGATCTGTTGCTCGACACCAGGATCACCAATCGAGTTAGACCTGTAGTTCCGAAATCTCAATGCTATCGGTTGTTGAGCTGGGCAATGACTTCTGCAGAACAAATGCTGCCGCGATTCGATGCGAATGGAGACCTACGACGCATTTTGCGTGCAGACCTTCCTGTCAAGACGGTGGAATTAGCGCGATATTTGATCGGCAAAGTCATCGTTCATGACACAGCAGATGGAAGGCTAAGTGGACGTATTGTCGAAACTGAGGCTTATCCGATTGGCGACATAGCTGGTCATGCCTTCCGGGGCAGAACCCCACGCAATGCTCCGCTTTTTCTTGAGCGAGGACACGCTTATGTCTATCTCATCTACGGTGTGTCGTTCCTATTGAATGTGGCAAGCGAGAAGGTTGGAGTTGGTGCAGGAGTTTTGTTACGGGCTGTTGAGCCTCTTGACGGTGTCGAAACGTTGGAGAGCACACATCGAAAGAAAGAGTGGGCCGATACGGGAAGAGGGCCGGGGCAATTGACCAAGGCATTGCACGTTAACCTCAGCCACAATGGATTGGACTTGTGCAGCACGAGTTCTTTATTGTGGCTGGCTATGACAGCGCGCAAGACGGGCCCAATTGGTAAAAGCGTCCGTATCGGTCTGACTCACGGAGCTGACCGCTTGTTACGTTTCTACGAAAGCGGCAACGAATACGTGAGCGGTCCCAAGAGACTACTCAGAGAGTGACGATCTAGAGATCGCCAACCCATTTTCACTCACATGCCGGACCGGGCAGTCAGTTCATGAAGCAATAGGCAAAATGAGACAGGTCTCAACTGCCAACTCTGTGGGGTTATCAAGTGATCTCTTCTAGTCTACGAGCACATTCAACGGGACTGCCTGACGTCATTTCCTCGTCCCTGGAGGTAGTCTTTTGTGGCATCAATCCGGGGATGAAGTCGGCCACCGTCGGGCTGCACTTCGCAAACCGAAGCAATCGCTTTTGGCGTGTGCTTTATCTAGCAGGCTTCACCGCCAGGCAACTGGAACCGGAGGAAGCACACCTCTTGCTCGATTATGGTTGTGGAATTACCTCTGCAGTCGCTCGCCCGACGGTCAGCGCAACAGACCTCCGCCGAGCCGACTTCATTGCTGCCCGTCCCGTTTTCAAGCGTAAAATTGAGAAGTACAGGCCCAGATATCTGGCCTTCCTGGGTAAGTCAGCGTATTCAGCGTTTCTGAACCAGCGCGACCTTTCGTGGGGGTTACAGCCTACGACATTCGGCGGATCTGCGGTCTGGCTATTACCCAATCCGAGCGGCCTGAACCTGGCATTCACTATCGGCATGCTGACAGACTCTTATAGAGAGCTATTCCAGGCCGTGGCGCCGGGCAGCCGATAAGTCAAGACGGTTGTCGGATCGCTCTTCAATAGTTGAATGGTGACCCACCAGATAAAGGTTACGGGCTGTCCACGCTGGCATATCCCGACATGAAAGAGAACCGTCCGTTCATAGGCTGCACTGTTCTGCCTGCCCCGATCATGTTCCTCTAAATCAGACTTACCATTCGCAGGACGTCTTCGCGAGATCCATGTAGGGTCGGGCCCAAAGCGCAACCTGCAACTGTAGAGACCTGCACCACGCGCGATGCATTCCCTCCACCTCATCCGCAGCATTCCCCTTGCCCGCGAGATATGGCTTGATAGTGTCATTGAGTACAGCGACAAATGCGACGACGTCACGGAAAGGGACATGTGTCGTTGACCGAACTCCATCGGCATGGTTCTTCTTGAGACTCGTGTGTCTCAAGGCAATTTCCTGCTGGTAGTTGAGCCAGTCCTGATCATAGGGACGAAGACATGTATCAAGTATCCACTGCTGAAAACGAAGATTGCTTTGCGTAAGGTACTCCGGGATCGGGTCTCCCTCAGGGGTACGCGAATGCCGCGCTAGATTCGGGATGCTGGCGATGATCCCACTCCGCCAGTGCTCAACTATCCGCTTCGTCTGATCGGCCAGGACTTCTCCAGCCATGCGGAGGAATCGTTCGTCTTCTGAGGTGAACCCTGCTGCGACCTTCAACTTCTCCAACTCATCGAGTGAAACCGGTGAAGGAGCGACAATTGACGTTCCATATGTGTAGGCGGGGATTTCATCCGCAACCTTTTTCATGGTGCTTCCACTCCTCGGGGTTGCGTGCTGCGCGTGTAAGACTGAGTCATCATGAGCACCGATGAGCACGCTTGGTCGGGTCGCTCATCGTTGGTGTTATCCAACTCGGCGTTGTCGCATATCTCCATCAGTCTCGACATACTGCAGCGTCACTCTATCTGCCGAACCCATTGGGTCCGCCAGGACGGTGCCTCGAAAGGATCCGCGAAATACTGTGTCTCGTGCACGACCTTGCCGTTGCGAAACTCCATAATGCTCACGGTGTATGCTGATCGACCTTGATAGACAATTGTGTATTCCGTAACCCAGAGATCACCTTCTCCGAGAATTCGTTTGACATTGAAGCCTGCCGGCTTGCCAGGATGATGACTCCGCAGGGCCTGCAAATTGCTTCGCCCGAAGATTCGCTCGCCAGACTGCGGATAATCGCAGATACTGTTGTCATCGTAAATACTGTGTTCCGTGTCCGCATCGCCAACCGCAGACGCGCGCCAATGCGCGTTCAGAGCTTCACGGATTTGCTCCTCTTGCATTTCCCCCTCCAGGTAATGTTCGGCTTTCATGTTGATAGAACTTGTCGAATGAAGCCCGGGGGCCGGTCTTCACCACGTCATTGACGTCTAAGTCCGGCCTGATTGCCATTGATCTCGTCAAAGGTGTCTTTCAGAAGATTGGAGATTTCGACATTCTCCTCGTGCGAGCAGAAGTCCGTGGCGTGGCAAAAGTCCGCCGAACTGCACCGCCCAGGCGAGTTGCATCCATGCTGGCATCTTTCATCCAGCCAAACAACTATTTGTTGTCCTTCGGAGTTACTTCTTTCAACTTGCCTGTCGACAAATCAAAAACAAATCCACGAATCACTATATCCGAAGGAATCCAAGGGTGTGATCGAAGTTTAAGTACCTGCTTCTGTGTCTGCCCATTCACATCGGAATAGCAGTGGAATTTATCAGGGGATACTGCCCAGACGCCACATTGTTTGTGAAGGTGCTTCTCGAAGTCTTCTTCCGAAAACATCTCCATGCCGCAGCCAGTGTGCCCAACGACCATGATCTCTCGCACGCCCAGCACGTGAATTGAGAACATGAGAGACCGCACGACATCGTCGGTTGCTGCCGTTCCTACGTTACGAATTACATCCGCATCGGCGGGCTTTATTTCCAGCCATTCCAGCAGTTGGTTCAGGCGGGGGTCCATGCAGGTTAGGATTGCAACCTTCGGAGCCGGCTTGTTTGCCAGTGAAGCATCATGGTGCTCTGCATTCTTGCGGTTTGCAGCAATCGCGCGGTCGATCAGACTCATTTGAATTCTCCTAAATCGCGTTGCAACTCCTGAAATCGGATTGCGACAACGCGAGGTTTGATGCTGTTCATGCGGATCGAGCCCCCTCTTGCTAACTCCGCAGTCTGTTTCTTAAAGCTCAAGAGAGGATGAGCTTACCAGTTATGCGATTTCAAAAAATCTCACGCCAAGTGTTCCTTCGCTTGCATCGGCCGCTCCAGGTGTTGTTTACTTTTTATGCTGATTTAACTCGTGGAATGAAACCGGGGCTGCCGGTATTCACCACGTCATTGAGCCTCTGTCTGATCTGAATGCGATTGATCTCGCCAAAGGCGTCTTCCGGAAGGACGGAGATGTCGAAACTCTCTCTTGCCCGGTCCGCAGTCTTGGGCGTGGTAAGCAAAGCTGTGCCACGTTGCACAGCCCAAGCCAGCAGCACCTGTGCGGGCGTCTTTTCAACTTGTGCAGCGATCGCCAAAATGACTGGATCTTCAAGCAGCCCTGGTCTTATTCCATGCCCCAATGGCGCGAAGGCCAAAAACACAATTCCCTCCTCTTGGCAGAAATCGAGAAGATCTGCTTCGGGAAGGTAAGGGTGCGACTCGACTTGCACTGCGGCTGGCTTGATTCTGGCATTTTCGTAGAGGGGTACCAGTTGATTTAAGCCAATGTCAGATAATCCGATGGCACGGCATTTGCCATGGTCTACGAGCATTTCCAATGCTCTCCAGGTGTCGAGCAAAGTCACCGCGGGATCGTAGACGATATTGCCGTTTGGATCTCGCGGATCGTGTTCATCTCCTGGTTGGAACGCAAAGGGAGTGTGGATGAGGTATAGATCCAAGTAGCTCATCCTGAGCCTATCCAAACTCGCATCGAAAGCCGATTCCACCCGTTCTGGCCGATGATTCGTATTCCACAACTTTGTTGTGACGAAGATGTCCTCACGCGCGATACTCCCAGCGGCAAGACCTTTCTGCAGAGCGTCGCCCACTTCGCGCTCGTTCATGTATCGCTCCGCACAATCGAAGTGTCGAAATCCTGCTTCCAGCGCTGCTCTGGTCGCAGTAATCGCTACGGCCCGGTCGGCAATCAGGGTGCCAAAGCCGAGTGCGGGCATATGGCCGCTTCCATTGTTGAGCGGTATTCTCGTGTTCTGAAATTCAGAAGATTCGATCATGCTCGCTCCTTGCCACTATTCCGCTCGACATTACGCGCTGCAAAAGGGGTTCTTTCTGAACGCACAGCCTCAGCGCATTTCGTGGCACTCTCAAAGCCCAGCAACCCTTGCTCAAAAGAGCAGCACGATCTTCATTGATCATTCGATGGTGCATCGCCACAGATCGTCTCGTACCTTCATATGCCGTACGAAGCCGATATCATCGCGATTACGGGCCGCACCCTCCCCTGGGAGATGATTCCTGAACGATACTCGCGGTTCAGAAACCAATACCAAGGTGCAATAAAGGCGCGCCTCTGCTTGGCATCATCGACGGTGAAAAATCGGTGGCTCACATGATTCGGTGGAGACGACGGTGGTTCGCTGAAGAGCTCAATTTACAGGTGGTCGTCAATCTTAATGAAGGTAATCCGGACGTCTTCGTCCCTTGCCTTACTAGGTCGTACGACTGGTCGAAGCCAATACGAAGATTCCTGAACGAGATAGTTTTGGGACGGCCAGAGGCAAGCTAGCGGACATCCGAGATGCCCGCAATTCAGTATGTCTTGGTACAGGGTCTTGCCTCGGACCGGAATACGAGTCGCCAATAAAAGTGCTACTGTGAAGGCGGGGACGCACCAATGCTGGGTGGCGTTGAAGCGCATCCAGGGTCCTTCCTAATTACGAATACCAGCAAGCAATCCCTCGATTTCGGTCTTCTCGTGTGCAGTGACAGGAAGCAGAGGTGCGCGGGCGCGGCCTCCGTAGTAGCCATTGAAGTCGCACGCGTACTTCACTCCGCTGATCCCTAATTGGCCGACAATGCGCTGGTTTGGGTTCGCGATTCGCTCCTGCTTCTCATGAGCGAGCTTGAGGTCATGGTCCTTCCAGGCAAGGTAGACCTCCTGGCAGGCTTGCGGCACGCAGGCCGCAAATCCTAGAATCGCCCCTGACGCCCCGGCCTCAAGTGATTCCAGCAGTGCACCGGCCGAGCCGGTGAGCACCTGGAAACCTATCTCCTTGGTCCGTGTTTTCATCGGGGTTACTGGAGGAGCGGTAGCCACGGCCGCACCAGCTGCCAGGTCTCCGGCGGAAACAAACGTGTGAGTTTGATCTGTCTTGGCGGCTGTCATGCGTCCGGTGACCGCTTCAAAGATGGGAGTCACTGTGACAGAACGGCGAGGGGCGCTCTGGGTAGCATCGACAATGGCACGAAGTCGAGGCGTGTTGCCGCTGGAGTCCTTAATCCCGGCAATGTTCGGGTGCTGCGCCAACTCGGAGATTAGCTCGACCGGAATGTCGTATGGAACACATTTCGGGATATTGTAGAGCAGGACCGGCAGTGGCGAGCGGTCCGCGACACTGCGGAAATAGTGAAGAACCGCCGCTGTGGACATTTGCGATGCATAGTAGGTGGGTGTGCGCACCAGAACCGCGTCGTAGCCAAATCTTGCTGCCGCTTCGGCCATGGTTACGGTGGCCTTAGAGCTCTCGCGGCCTACGCCGGCGATGAGCACCTTCTCAGGAGCGGCTGCTTCCGCAGCCACGCGCAGGACGTCCGCCGATTCGTCGTCCGACAGCATGGGCGCCTCGCCGGTGGAGCCGAGGACGACCATCCCGGTCAAAAGGCCGCGTGAATACCGTGCAATGTTGGCTTCTAGTTTACGGAAATAAACTTGCTCATCCGGGTAAAACGGGGTGGGAACAGCGGCGAAAATGCCCTCAATCAGCATGGTCTTATTGTAGAGCCTTCAGGTTCTAGAACCCGGAGAACGGCAATAAGACCAGCTTCTCGACCGCCGTGTCAGGCGACTCTGCGACTACGGTCCTGCTCTTCTTCCTGCTTGCAATTCCCTGCCGCCTGCAATATGGTCCGCTCCACCCAGACACAAATGAGCCTGTCGCCTGAAACCCTCCAAACGCATTCGAGGGGACGAATGACAATTTGCTCTGCTGTACGCATCGCTCCCCCTTTCTGACCTTGATTGGCCACTTCAATGCTGTGCATCTTTGAAACTCGTGGCGGCCGAAATCACGGAGTGCGGTGAGCGTTCAGTAAAAACGCCACTGCGCACCGCGAATCGCGGTTGCTTTCATCTTCAAAGATGGATAAGAGACGGGAAAACGAATTGAAATTACCAAGACCTCGCAGGTTGCAGGCCCTGATGCATTCTCGCTCTCAGCCACTCGGGTTCAATTTCCCGGCGCGGCGAACAAGAATGGATCGAACTTAGAAGTTCAAATCCGGGAGTTGCTCACTACGCCACTCGGTCCCAAAGAAACTGGGGCCACCAGTGCTGCATCGGTCTACCGGTATCATCCGTAACTTCCGATCCCATTGCGTATTGCGCGCCGGGGTTGCAGGTTCGTGTCGTTGTGAAAGCGGCTTCTTCCTGTGCCTCGAAGGCACCGACGAATTCCACTTCCGTCCACTGTTGATTTTTAGAATGTAACACAATATTCATAATTGCTTCGTGATATTTTCTACTACTTTCGCGCCAGTTCCTGTACAAAATCCAAATCCGCCATGATGGCGTCTGCGTTCGACTTCATCCGGCAAGGTATCGAACTTAAACGCCAGTCTGCGCATGCAATTGCTGCAACGCGTATACCGTGGTGCGATGGGTCTGGGTGGCGGCAATTCCTTCCACCGCTGCCTGTGCCGCGGCGATGGTGGTAATGGTGGGGACCCGTGCCAGCACCGCTGCCCGGCGAATGGCCTTCTCGTCAAAGAAAGTGTCCTGACCGCGCGGCGTGTTGATGATGAGCTGGATGCGGTCGCCCTTGATGAGGTCCACCACATTCGGCCGGCCTTCTTTCACTTTGAAGACCCGCTCGACGATGAGTCCGGACTTCTCAAGTACGTTTGCGGTGCCCTCTGTGGCTACGATTCGGAAGCCAAGTTCGACGTAGCGGCGGGCCAGGTCGACGGCTGCCGACTTGTCGTGATCATTGACGCTGAAGAAGACCGTGCCGCCGGTGGGCAGTACCTGTCCGGCGGAGAGTTGCGCCTTGGCGAAGGCCTCGCCAAATGTGGCAGCGACTCCCATCACTTCGCCGGTAGACCTCATTTCCGGGCCGAGCACCGTGTCGACGCCCGCGAATTTGGACCAGGGGAAAACCGGCGACTTAACGTAGAAGTGCGTCCCGGTTTCCAGATCGCTGTTCGCGGCAAGTTGTTCTGGCAGCAGTTCACTCAGCTTGCGTCCAGTCATGAGACGCGCTGCGATCTTTGCCAGTGGTATCCCGGTCGCCTTTGAAACATACGGAACCGTGCGGGAGGCACGGGGGTTCACTTCAATAACATAGACGTGGTCCTGCCCTTCAGTATCACGCTGAATGGCGAATTGCAAATTGACGAGACCAACTACTTTAAGGGCAAGCGCGAGTTTGCGCGTATAAGCGCGAAGCGTATCCAGCGTCTCAGGCCGAATGCTCACTGCGGGCAAGACGCAGGACGAGTCGCCCGAATGAATGCCGGCTTCTTCAATATGTTGCATGATGCCGGCGATAATCACATCTTCCGAATCGCAGAGCGCGTCGACGTCTACTTCGATTGCACTCTCAAGGAAATGATCGACCAGCACCGGCCGCTCCTGGGAATATTCAACCGCTTGCGCCATGTACTGAGCCACCGCTTCCGCGTCGTATGCGATGACCATGGCCCGGCCGCCGAGCACATAGCTGGGCCGCACCAGCACGGGATATCCGATACGTTCGCCGACTGCCAGCGCCTCTTCCACGCTGGTCGCGGTGCCGCCGGCCGGTTGCGGAATCTCGAGTTCATCGAGAAGCTTGCCAAAACGTTTGCGATCTTCCGCCAGATCAATGGACTCAGGAGAGGTGCCAATGATGGGCACACCGGCTGCGCGCAGGCGCTGCGCCAGATTGAGCGGAGTCTGGCCGCCGAACTGCACGATCATGCCGATTTTTGCGCCGGACTGCGCCTCGTGGTCGTAGACGGCGAGAACGTCTTCCAGCACGAGCGGCTCAAAGTAGAGACGGTCGCTGGTGTCGTAGTCAGTGGAGACGGTCTCCGGATTGCAGTTGACCATGATGGTCTCGTAGCCGTCGTCTTTGAGGGCGAAGGCCGCGTGACAACAGCAGTAGTCGAACTCGATGCCCTGACCGATGCGGTTCGGACCCGATCCGAGAATGATGATCTTGCGGGTCTGGGTTGGTGGCGCCTCATCCTCTTCGTCGTATGTTGAATAGAGGTAAGGCGTCATGGATTCGAATTCGGCAGCGCAAGTGTCGACAAGCTTGAAGACCGGGCGAACTCCTTTCGCTTCGCGCAGCTCCCTTACCTGTTGCGTTCCCGCGTGACCTTCCAGCTTCCACTCGGTGGCGATGCGCTCATCGCTGAGGCCGAGACGCTTCAGCTTGCGCAGATGCTCCTCGCTTATTCTCTCAGGAGAGGTATTCGCGATGGCCATTTGCTCGATAGTGATCTCGCGAATCTGGTGCAGAAACCAGGGATCCATGCCGGTGAAACGAGCTACTTCTCGCACGCTCATCCCACGCTCAAAGGCAAAGCGAATGTAGCCCAGCCGCTCAGGACGCGGAGTCACCAACATCTGTGTCAGGCGCCGCGGCTCAAGGACTTCGGCGCCCGTCTTCTTGCCGGTTTCGAGAGCACGCCAGGCCTTCATCAGCGATTCTTTGAAGGTGCGGCCGATGGCCATCACTTCGCCTACCGACTTCATTTGCGGGCCGAGTGTTTCGTCGGAGCCAGGAAATTTCTCGAACTGCCACTTGGGAATCTTGACGACAACGTAATCGATGGTCGGCTCGAAACAGGCGGGAGTCTTGCGCGTGATATCGTTTGGAATCTCATCGAGTGTGTAGCCCACTGCTAGCTTGGCAGCGATTTTCGCGATTGGGAACCCGGTGGCTTTTGAAGCCAGTGCGGACGAACGCGAGACGCGCGGATTCATTTCGATCACGGTCATGCGCCCGTCGAGGGGATTGACCGCAAACTGTACGTTGGAGCCGCCCGTCTCCACTCCAATTTCACGAATCACGGCGATCGCGGCGTCGCGCATTTTCTGGTATTCGCGATCGGTGAGCGTTTGCGCCGGCGCCACGGTGATGGAGTCGCCGGTGTGCACGCCCATGGGATCGAAATTCTCAATGGAACAGATGATGATGACGTTGTCCGCCAGGTCCCGCATCACCTCAAGCTCGTATTCCTTCCAGCCGAGCACGCTCTCTTCAATCAGGCACTCGTGGACGGGTGAAAGGTCGAGGCCGCGGGCGAGAATTTCCATTAGCTCCTCGCGGTTGTAGGCGATACCGCCTCCGGAGCCGCCCAGTGTGAAGCTGGGACGAATCAGGACGGGAAAGCCGAGCTTGCCGGCAAAGTCGAGACCGTCGCGCAGATTGTTGACCAGCGCCGACTTGGAAACCTCAAGACCGATGCGCAGCATTGCATCCTTAAAGAGAAGCCGGTCCTCGGCCTTCTTGATGGCTTCAAGCTTGGCGCCGATCAGCTCGACGTTATAGCGGTCGAGAATGCCCGCGTCCGCCAGATCTACGGCGAGATTGAGGGCTGTCTGCCCGCCGACCGTCGGGAGGAGCGCAAATTTTCCGGATTTCGGATTGGACGTGAGCATCGCCGATTCAATGCGGATGATCTCCTCGACGTATTCGCGGGTGAGCGGCTCTATATAGGTACGGTCGGCCAGTTCTGGATCAGTCATGATGGTGGCCGGGTTCGAATTCACCAGCACCACCTCATAGCCCTCCTGACGGAGCGCCTTGCAGGCCTGCGTGCCGGAGTAGTCGAACTCGGCCGATTGACCGATCACGATCGGACCTGAGCCGATCACCAGGATCTTCTGTATGTCATCTCTGCGTGGCATTGTCTTGTTGACCTTTACTTTGGGGGGCACCAATCCACCGGATTGTCAGTGCCATGAAAGGTGATTGTTGCTCTGATCCTGCATTCCTTAGGGTCGGAGCAGTAAAGTCCCTTCGGCTGGTCTGCTAGGGGTAGACGGTTGAACTTGCCGTCTTTCATCCAGACGATAAGCCGATAGTCGCCCGCTGGAACGGACTCAAATTCGAACTCTCCATTTGCGCGCAGGGGGACTGCATACAATATCTGGTCGGAGGCGAGACTCTTGATCTGGACGATGGTCCGATGATCGGGCCTCAACACATCGAAGTTGAGTGGTGCTCCGGTCGGATCTAGAAAGGTTCCGACCAAGCGGACAGGATGCGCAACGGAAAGGTTTGCAGATGCTTTTTCAGGCTTGCATACCATTTCAAACACTTCGGCGTCCGTGCAAGGCTCCCCATCGTTCCCCATGCAAACCCATTGGGAGAGCAATGCCTCAGGCTTCATGAATGCGGCAATGAGAACGATTAAAAGAAGCCTCTTCATCGAGTTTCCTTTGCCCAAAAAACAGCGGAGCCAAAAGCCCCGCTGTCTGGAACTGCCCAATCTCTCTTGCACCCTCTCGGTCATCCCTTCCACTCCTCCATCATCCGACGGAAGTCATGGAACAGGTAGTGCGAGTCGTGTGGGCCAGGTGCGGCCTCGGGGTGGTACTGCACACTGAATAGTGGCAGCGTTTTGTGCCGCAGGCCTTCGAGTGTCTGATCGTTCAGGTCGACGTGGGTCAGTTCGACTTCATTGGCATTGATCGAGTCAGGATCGACGGCGAAGTTGTGGTTGTGGGCCGTGATCTCTACCTTGCCGGTTGCGTTGTTGCGCACCGGGTGATTGCCGCCGTGGTGGCCGAATTTCAACTTGTAGGTCTTGCCGCCCAGAGCCAGCCCGCAAAGCTGATGGCCAAGGCAGATGCCAAAGACCGGCACGCGTCCCATCATGTCGCGGATGGCCTTGACCGCATACTCCACCGGCTCCGGGTCACCGGGGCCATTCGAGAGAAATACTCCATCCGGCTTCAGTTCCAATACATCTTCCGCGGTGGTCTCAGCCGGAACTACAGTGACACGGCAACCCTCGCGCGTAAGCATCCTCAGAATGTTCTGCTTGATCCCAAAGTCATAAGCCACCACATGCAGCTTGCGCTGTTTTGCGTCTTGGACTTGTGAATTTGACAAGAGGGGGTCACCTGACTGGTTCCGACTATCGTCTTCGTCGAAAGTGTAGAGTGACTTGGTCGAGACCACGCGCGCCAGGTCGGTTCCATCCATCTTGCGCATCTTTCTGGCCTTTTCGACCAGCGCCACAGGATTGGAGTCATCCGTCGAAATGACTCCGCGCATTACGCCGTGTGTGCGCAGATGACGAACCAGGGCGCGCGTGTCGATTTCAGCCAGCACTGGGACGGAATACCGCTCCATGTACTCGTCGGTCACCTGTTCCGAGCGCCAATTGGAGCTGACGGCCGAGAACTCGCGAACGATCAGGCCCTCGATATAGGGTCTAGCCGACTCGTTGTCTGCCTGGTTGGTGCCGTAATTGCCGATTTGAGGATTGGTGAGAACTACGATTTGCCCGGCATAGGAGGGATCAGTTGCGATTTCCTGATAACCGGTGAGGGAAGTATTGAAAACAACTTCGCCCTGGCATTCACCAGGTGCGCCATAGCCTTGGCCACGGAAAATGCGCCCGTCTTCGAGCGCCAGAATTGCCTGCATTGCCTCTCCGAGGAGTGGATTCAATCGATTCTAGCAGGTTTTGCGGTGGAATTCAGGGAGATATCCAGCTGGCCTACTGCACTACCCCCGCATCGCGCGCGGGCCAGTAAACAAAGACGGCCTTGCCGTAAATCAAACCGCGCTCGACGGGGCCGAATTCGCGGCTGTCTGAGGAGATAGACCGGTGGTCACCCATCATGAAATATGTCCCTTCAGGCACCACCATTTCCTCCATCGAGCGGCTGTCCCGGTATTCTTCAGGGACGTATCGCTCGATTTGCCGTTTGCCGTTCAGCCACACAACACCGTGATCGATCCAGAGCCGGTCTCCCGGGAGCGCGATCACCCGCTTGATGTAACTCTTCTCCGGGTCACGTGGATAGTGGAAGACCACGACATCGCCGCGCTCAATGGCCGAGAGGTGATAGACGAACTTGTTGATGAAGAGCCGGTCCCGGTCCTCGAGACGCGGCAACATGCTGGTTCCCTCTACGCGGACCGGTTGGTAAAGAAACGTAATGATCAACACTGAAGCTAGTGCGGAGATCAGCAGATCGCGAACCCATAGTCCTATGCCACCAGCATTGTGAGCAGGCGGCGCCTGGGCCGGTTGCGATTGACCCGGGCCTGCCGCTGAACCGGTGGCCGGATTTGATGTTGGGGTGGAAAGATCTGGAGCCGTTTGCATCTCTCTTCTAGATTACTCGCAACCAAGCCCTCCTGGGGGACAGAGCACACGTGCACGGTTCGGCTTATCCATGGGCTTGGGCTGGTTTGTCGCGGGCACCAACGAGGGTGCTGTACCGGTCAGGTTCGCATCTTCTAGGAGAAGAGGTCTTTGCAGAACCATCTCCACCTGAGTTCCGCTATCAATATTCACGTCGGCGCCGCGGGTGAAAAGCGAGACAAGCCCAACCGTGGCAAGTCCGGCCCCAATGCCGACAAGACCTCCCTCGACTGGATGCCCCCCGGCCAATCCTCCGATTGAGCCGACCGTCCCGCCTGTCGGGATGGCAATTTCCGCAGCTTTGCCTGCGTTGCGCCCCTTGTCCCCATCTTGCTCAATGGTTCCCTCGCCGTCGTCTTTCACTGACTGCTTTCTCGCCCCGGGCAGGCTGTTAACGAGCCCTGGAATTTCAACGACTGTGCCGTTGGGGAAGATCATCGATGTGAAATGCATGTCCAACTGTGCCCTACCCTTCACATGACCCGCGCGCACAACGCGGTCAACCACCCCCTGCACGTAAACTCCGGATGGAATCATCACCTTGTTCCCGACAACTACAGGAAATGTCGAGGCCAGGTAGACCCCATCTCCCGCTTTGGCGCTCCGGGTGTTAATACCGCTGCGCAGTTGGAGCAGAACCTTGGTGCCTGCCGGGACAGTGTAGGTGGCCTTGGATGGAGCAGTTTGTACAGAGCCCGCTGGCGCGGTGGAGGAAGATTCAGGCAACTGGGTCGGGGACGACGAAAGCGCTGCTCCAGGTGAGCCGGTGCCGGCATCCGTCTGTGGCTGCGTCTGGGCGATCGCCGAATCGGATGCTGCAGCCATCAAGCCAAGTGCGATGGCAATTCTCAAAGTCCCGCGCAATAGCCGCATCAAAACCTCCGTCTGGTTCCCGTCTTCCGATAGACTTCCTGTTCGCATTCAAGGATAGCCTTAATTGCATGTCTCAATTAAAAATCGAGAGCAAAAAATGGACCTGATGCTGCGGCGCGGTTCGATTCGCGCTACGATGCAAAGCAGCGATGGAGCACCAGATCATCTCATCCGAAATCATCACCGGCGAGCCGCAGACCCGGTTCGACGTCGTTCACCGCGTATTGGACGATGCAATCGCCGCCCATGCATTCCCCGGCTGCGCTTTTGGCGTTCTCACCGAGAGCCGGGTAGCGCTTCAAGGCGCGCGGGGACATTTGACTTATGACGAAGACGCGCCGGCTGTTACGCCCGAGACCGTCTATGACCTTGCCAGTCTGACCAAAGTGGTTGCCACAACGGCGCAGGCAATGCTGCTCCATCAACGAGGAGTACTTGATCTCGATGCGCCACTGGGCGAGTTTCTACCCGGCTTTGTGGTGGGCCGGGAGAAAGGTGATCTGGCTCGCCATGTAAAGTTGCGCCATCTGCTCGCTCACAACTCCGGTCTTCCCGGCTACGTGGAGTTCTTCCGCACCGCGACCACACCCGCCGCCCTCTTTCGGGCCTGCCTTGAACTACCGCTTGAGGCCGATCCGGGTGCCCGCGCGGAGTATTCCGATCCCGGCTTCATTTTGCTCGGTAAGGCCCTCGAAGTGTGTACCGGTGAGTATCTCGCGCCCTGGGTGCGACATGAAATCTTCAATCCGATCGGATTGAACAACACCGGTTTTTGTCCGCCGCCCAGCGCCAGACCGGCGATTCCCCCTACCGAGGAAGACACTCCTCTGCGCCGTCGCCGCATTCAGGGTGAAGTCCAGGATGAGAATGCATGGCTGCTCAAGGGAGCGGCCGGTCACGCGGGCCTGTTCTCGAACATCCCCAACCTATTGCGTTTTGCAGCTGAGATTCTCAAGGCATCATCTGGAGCCGCGCAAGCATCTGACCACTCCGGGCTGTTCACTCAGGCAACCGTCGAGCTCTTTGCCCAGCGGCAAGGCCCCGAAGGCAGTTCGCGTGCTCTGGGTTGGGATACGCCTTCGTCCAATTCGTCGTCGGGACATCACTTTTCGATGCGCTCAATCGGACACCTGGGCTATAGCGGCTGCTCGTTATGGATTGATCTGGAAGCTCGGGTTGCGGTTGCATTGCTGACCAACCGGACCTGGCCCGACAGGCAGGCGACTACCGCGCAGCTGATCCGCGAGGTCAGACCGGCATTCCACGATGCTCTTCGCGAAGCCCTCTGAGGTGAATGCGCGGTGTGCCTCCTTTGTGTCAACCCGAGCTTCCAGAATTCTCTCCAGGGTTGCGCGAATTCCAGATACAATCAAGAATTGGGGACATACGCATGCTAACCAGTTCGACGATTCAGGAGACGGCCGGCGCCCAAGTAAGCGACACCAAGAAAAGCCAGGCCGCACTGCTTCAAGATTTGACTACCGAGAGCCAGAACGAGGCTTCTCAAGGCTTTGACACCAAATCCGCTCTCGATATTGCTCGCATCATCAATCATGAGGATGCCAAGATCGCAGCAGCGGTCAAAAAGGCAATTCCGGAGATCGCTCAAGTCATCGACCAGGTGGCTCGCAGCCTGCGCGACGGAGGCCGGCTCATCTATGTTGGTGCTGGCTCCAGCGGTCGCATCGCGGCGCTCGATTCCTCCGAGTGTCCACCTACCTACTCCACAGCTCCGGGCCAGGTGCAATACATTATGGCCGGTGGTCCCAAGGCTCTGGCTTCGGCGGTCGAGGTCAATGAAGACTCCGAAGAACTGGGCCAGCGCGACATCGCTCGACGTCGACCCACCCGCAAAGACGTTGTGATTGGAGTATCTGCTTCCGGTCGAACTCCCTACGTGGTTGCGGCAGTTGCCTATGCCCGCGCTCGCGGAGCGAATACCGCCGCTGTCACCTGTAATCACGACACGCCCCTTGCAGGAGCAGCCGATATTGCCATCGTTGCCGAAGTCGGTCCCGAGGTCATCTCCGGTTCGACGCGCATGAAGGCCGGCAGCGCCCAGAAGATGGTGCTGAACATGATCACCACCGGCGCCATGACCCGGCTGGGCTATGTGTACGAAAACCTGATGGTCAACGTGCACATGCAGAACTCCAAGCTGGTGGAGCGCGGCATCCGCATCCTGATGAGCGCTTGCAAAATCGATCGAGCCACTGCTGTTGATACCATCAAGAGTGCCGGTCGTAGCGTGCCGGTAGCGCTGGTGATGCTGAAGGCCAAGGTCGACAAGCCGGAAGCGGTACGCCGCCTCGCCAAATCTGACGGCAACGTACGCCTGGCTATTGAAGACAACGTGCTGGAACTCTAGCGGGTTTCAACCGCCGGGGACTTCAATCCTATTGCTGCGGCAGGTAACCCCATCTTCTGCATCCCCACGCGGATTTACACTGAAGGCTTGGGGGCTCCAGGATCTTCATGGATAAATTTGTAATTCGCGGCGGCAATCCGCTGGTGGGTACCGTGCGCATCTCCGGTGCCAAGAACTCGGCGCTGCCCTGTATGGCCGCGGCAATTCTGACCGAGGACGAAGTTACACTCGAGAATATTCCCCAGGTACGAGACATTGAGACTGAGCGCAAGCTGCTGGCATCAATGGGCGCTGAGGTCGAGCTGGGATACGGTCGGGCACAACATCGCACCACCATCAGTTGCCGCAATCTCTCCGATCCCGTAGCTAAATACGAAATCGTCAAAACCATGCGGGCCAGCTCTCTTGTGCTTGGGCCGCTTATCGCGCGCGCGGGGATGGCACGAGTGGCCATGCCCGGAGGCTGCGCCATCGGTGGAAGACCGATCGACCTGCACATCAAAGGCCTGGAGAAAATGGGTGCCGTCATCATTCAGGAGCACGGCTATCTTGAGGCCCGCGCTGAAAGGCTGAAGGGCGCGCACCTGATCTTCGACAAGATTACGGTCACCGGTACAGAGGATCTTTTGATGGCTGCGGTGCTGGCGGACGGTGAAACTCTGATGGAGAACTGTGCGCGGGAACCCGAGGTGACAGATCTGGCTGCGCTGCTCACCGCTATGGGCGCAAAGATCGAGGGCGCCGGCACTTCGACCATCCGAGTGCAGGGAGTGACCCGACTTTACGGCGCGCGCTACCGCATCAACCCAGACCGCATTGAGGCCGGGACATTTCTGGTAGCCGGTGCCATCACATCCGGCGATCTGATTGTGGCCAACTGCAACGCGTCCCACCTGGGCGCCATTATCGCCAAGTTGCAGGAGACGGGAGCGCGCGTGGATACCCTCGGTCCCGACACGGTTCGCGTGCGTTCCGACGGCCAACTACGGGCAGCCGATATTTCCACCGAAGAATATCCAGGCTTTCCCACCGACATGCAGGCGCAGTACATGGCGCTGGCAACGCAGGCTGACGGCGTAAGCCAAATCAAGGAAAACATCTTCGAGAACCGGTTCATGCATGTGCAGGAGTTGGTCCGCATGGGCGCCAATATCAAGGTGGATGGAAACACGGCGACTGTCCGCGGAGCGGCCAAGCTTTCAGCGGCTGCTGTGATGTGCTCCGACCTTCGCGCTTCGGCGTCGCTTGTGCTTGCAGCGCTGGTGGCCGACGGCGAATCCATCCTGGATCGTGTATATCACATGGATCGCGGATACGAGCGCTTCGAAGAAAAGCTGCGCAGTGTGGGTGCGCAGATTCGTCGAATGGGGAATGTTTTCAATACAAAAGAAGTGGAGTCGGCGGCCGACTGATTGGAAGATAGGCGAGTCAGCCGGCGGCTCAACGCCAACTTACGGCGAGATGCCAGCGCAAACTCCGCTGTGCCGTCTTCTCCAGCACGCGTTCATACTCCCGCAGCTCTGCCAATACCGGTGGTGTTTCAGAGCCTAGGGTCGCGGGCGCAGTCGCCAGCAAGCGGATCAGTGCGCGAATGGTCACCAAGCCATCGGGCGCACTAAACCATTGCGGTTCGGGTAGATGGCGAGTCCATTCTGGATTGCCGACACCCTGCTCCAGCAGCAGCGCCATCGAATTCTGATCGGTTGAGAAGAACTCCAGGAGCGGATTCACTTTAAGCCCCTCTGCCAGCTTCTCCAGCGCGTCCTCGTTCCGGGCCAGAGCGTGGCCATTCACGAAGATGTCGAAACCCGGATCTTCACCCTCAACGACGATGTACAAGCTCGCGGCCATCGTTCTGAGTCTAGTGGAGTGAGCGGCCAGCCCCCTGATAAACTTGCAAGCGGTAATCCGATCAATTACCAGCAAGGATCCCCGAAGGTATTTGAACGTCCTGAGTTCACGGGATTACCGCCGTTTACCCGGAAGTTTCGGGTCTGATACGAAAGAGTTATGGAAATCACGATTGATTAGACGATTCTAGAAATGTAGTTTTGTTGGCTTGAGGTGTGCCTGGTGAACTGGAGCGAACTCCCGGATCTTACGGCTGTTACGCTGCTTGCGTGTGCCTTTGCATCGGTTTCCCGGCGCAGCCCCACACCTGTATCTGGCATCTGGCTCACCGGCTGGCTAATGATCGTACTGCACTTTGGCTCCTTCCTCTTCCTGACCCTTCCTGGCGTTTCAGGAACCTTCGCAGCGATCATTGGATTGTCTGCTCTTATCTGGGCTGGCTTCCTGTTCATGTGGGCCGCAGTTCCCTACCGCAGTGAGAATTCCAGCCGCTGGATGTTTGGGGTATTGGCAACCTCGAATACACTTTACGTCGCAATCTCATCCATCAATCCAGTGGCATCCTGGGCATTGACCCCGGCAGCTATATTTCTTGGCGCCTCACCGCTTTTGGTTGCGCTCTGGGTGGTGAGAAAGTTCAATCGCCGACTGCGCTGGCTTGTGGTTTCTCTGTACGCCGCTCTTTCAATCTTTGTTCTTCTCATTCAGCATAGGGCGGCGGATGGCCCCGAACTGGCCTTGAATGCTGTCCTGTTCACGGTCTATTTTGGCTGCTGTCTTCATTTCTGGTACGGCTATCGACGCGGAACGACCGGCGCATTTATCACCATCGCCGGATTCCTTGCTTGGTCTCTCGTATTCGTGGCTGCGCCGATCATGGAGATTCATTTCCCGGCCGTTCACATCGAGAGCGAAGTTTGGAATTTGCCGAAATATGTTGTGGCCGTAGGTATGATCCTGCTGCTGCTTGAAGACCAGATTGAATACAATCGGCACCTGGCTCTCCACGACCACTTGACGGGCCTACCGAACCGCCGGCTCTTTCAGGATCGTTTGGCCAGCGCTTTGGAGCGCGCGCGCCGCACTGAGACACGGACCGCGTTGTTGATCGTCGACCTGGATCGATTCAAACAGGTGAACGACACCTTTGGCCACCACGCGGGGGATCTGGTGTTGCAACAGGTCGCCGCCAAGTTCTCCGCGCGTGTCCGCCGCTCCGACACTGTTGCGCGAACCGGTGGCGACGAATTCTCCGTGATTCTTGAAGAGCCCACCAGTCGCGAACAGGCCGTGGTCGTCGGTATGTCTCTCATGCAGCTTCTGAACGAACCGCTGAAAGTGAATCCCGATCAATCCGCGTGCATTGGCGCCAGCGTGGGCGTCGCGATCTTCCCTGAAGACGCACATGACATGGAATCTCTTTGCATTGCAGCAGACAGGCGCATGTACGCCTTCAAGCACGACTCGGAGGAACCCATCGTCAAAGAAGTATTTGTCGGGCCCACCCCACTCGCGGCGTTCAAGCCGCAATCGCATAGGCCAGTCACCGTCGCAGATCAATTCGGAGTGGTGCGCGGCAAACTCTAAGCTCGCTGGACCGGCGACGGAATCATAAACCATTCAGAACAGAAAGAAGGCCCGGACTCAACGTCCGGGCCTTCGAGTTATTCTGGGTCAAACTAGCAATCAGCCCTGTCCACCGCCACCGTTGCCGGGACCGCGTCCACCGCCGCCGCCACCCGGACGGCGCCGCCGACGACGACGATTGTTGTTATTGGCTGGCGGACGGCCTGCGCCGACTGCTTGACCGACCGGGACTGGCGCGCCTTCAACACGGTTGAAGTTCGGCTCGCTCTCCTCGTCGAATTCCTCGCCTGCTTCCTCGTCGAAGTCGTCACCACCCTCGATGAGGATAGTGCTCTGATTCGACTTCGGTTGGCGCTCGTCGAATTCGTTGCGTGGCCGGAATGGAGGAGCGGCCGCGACTGGAGCGGCGGGGGCGGCACCTTCCGCCTCGTCGGTCTCAGCAGGTTCCGATTGGGCCAGTTTGGCTTTCTGCTCCTTAATGAGCGCCTTGCGGCTGAGCTTGATGCGGTTGCCTTCGATGGCCAAAACCTTCACCATCACCTGGTCGCCCTCGCGCAGTTCGTCCTTCACTTCCTTCACGCGATGTTCAGCGATCTCGGAGATGTGCAACAGGCCGTCCGTGCCAGGGAACAACTCGACAAACGCGCCGAACTCGGCGAGACGTACAACCTTACCCAGATAGACCTTGCCGATCTCGGGGACAGCGGTAATATTGCCGATCATCTCGAGCGCCTTCTTCAGCCCGTCTCTGTCGCTCGATGCCACGCTGACGCGGCCTGTATCGTCCACATCAATCTTGGCGCCGGTTGCTTCGATGATGCCGCGGATGGTCGCGCCACCCTTGCCGATCAGATCGCGGATCTTGTCGGTGGGAATCATGAGGGTCTCAATGCGGGGCGCATACTGCGAACGCTCCACTCGCGGCCCGTCCAGCACGGCGTCCATCTTGTCCAGCAGGAAGAGCCGGCCGCGCTTCGCCTGCTCCATGGCTTGCTGAAGGATCTCGCGCGTCAGTCCACCGATCTTGATGTCCATCTGGAGCGCGGTGATGCCCTTGCGGGTTCCCGCTACCTTGAAGTCCATGTCGCCGTAGTGATCTTCTGCTCCGGCAATGTCGGTAAGAATGGCGTAGTCGTCGCCCTCCTTGACCAACCCCATAGCCACGCCGGCAACCGCGCCCTTGAGCGCAATACCGGAGTCATAAAGCGCAAGGCTCGCACCGCAAACTGAAGCCATGGACGAAGAGCCATTCGATTCCAGAATGTCTGACACGATGCGGATGGTGTAAGGCGAGTCTTCCGCGCTGGGAAGAACCGCGGCGATGGCGCGCTCCGCGAGTGCTCCGTGGCCAATCTCGCGACGGCCTGTTCCTGTCATGCGTCCGGTCTCGCCAACGCTGAACGGCGGGAAGTTGTAGTGGAGCATGAAGGGCTTCTTCTTCTCGCCTTCATAGCTCTCCAACCGCTGTCCGTCGTCCTGCGTTCCCAGAGTGGCGGTGACCAAAGCCTGAGTTTCGCCGCGCGTGAACAGTGCCGAGCCGTGGGTTCGGGGCAGAACGCTGGTTTCGATGGTGATTTCGCGAATCTCGTCGAAAGCGCGGCGATCTGGGCGAATGCGCTCCTTGGTCACCTGCTCACGGAAGGCCCGCTCACGCAGCAATTCATAGTAAGTGGATAGCTTCTTCTTGGCTGCTGGATCATCTACGGGTAGCGCGGCAGCAAGCTCGTCCTTGATCTGCTTTACCAACGCATAGCTTTCGGTCTTGGCGTACTTTTTGGTGTCAAGCGCGTCTTTCACGCGGTCGCCGATCTTGGCCTTCAACTCTTCGTAATAGGCTTCATCCGTCACAGGCGCCGTGAATGCTCGCTTCGGCTTGCCAGCAAGAGCAACCAATTCATCGATTGCGGCAACAATCTTCTTGATCTCTGTATGAGCAAACTCGATAGCCGCCAGAATGACTTCTTCCGTCTCTTCCTTGGCTCCCGACTCGATCATCACGATGCCGTCTTTGTGCCCGACAACCATGATGTTGATCGTGGTCTCAGCGCGCTCGGTATAAGTGGGGTTGATGACGAATTCGCCATTTACGCGGCCAACCCGAACAGCTCCCACCGTGGCGCTGAATGGAATATCGGAAAGAGCCAGGGCAGCAGCGGCAGCGTTGATGCCGATCACGTCAGGGTCGTTTTCCTTGTCGGCGGAGAAGACCAGCGCAATTACCTGCGTCTCATTGCGGAAGCCGTCCGGGAAGAGCGGACGGATGGGGCGATCGATCTGACGGCAGGTGAGCACTTCCTTTTCACTCGGCCGGCCTTCGCGCTTGATAAAGCCTCCGGGAATGCGGCCACCGGCATAGGTGTATTCACGGTAGTCCACGGTGAGCGGGAAGAAGTCAATTCCCTCCCGCGGATCTGGGGATGCAACCGCGGTTGCCAGAACGACGGTTTCGCCGGTGGTCACCAATGCGGCGCCAGAGGCTTGCTTGGCCATCCGGCCGGTCTCAAAGACCAGCCGTTTGCCGCCGGCAAGCTCGACAGCTACTTCATGCTTGGTAGACATAGAGTCCTCGTTTCATTTTTTGCGTTTGGGAAATTCTTAAGGGGATGGCACCGGAAGGGGTAGGAATGACGGACGACAACACGGCAATCTGCAGGGCGAGCGCAAGAGTGAAAGCGTTGCGTGAGGGAAAGTACTCCCCCGGCCTGCGTGCCGGTTTTGTGCGCATGGGCTGCGCGCAGACGATAGCTGTGCGCAGCCCCTGGCAGCGGTTGAAGTTCGCCAGGTGCACCATGGCCCCAGATTCTGGGTAGAACGGGAGCCGTGACCAAATTCCGGTCTGGGCGCTTCCGGGTCAAAGTTTGCTTTCTGATTACTTGCGGATACCGAGTTTGCCGATCACGTCGCGATAACGATCGGAATCGTGCGTCTTCAGGTAATCCAGCAGCCGGCGGCGTTTGCTGACCAGCATAAGCAATCCACGACGAGAAGCGTGGTCTTTCTTATGCGTTTTGAAATGTTCAGTCAGTTCGCCAATCCGCTCACTCAGAATCGCAATCTGGACTTCCGGAGAACCGGTGTCCGAATCGTGGGTGCGGAAGCGTTCGATCAGGGTTGTTTTCTTAGCAGTCGCCAGCACGGCGTGTATTACTCCTCTTGTCTTCTCAGATCCACTCTCAAAGTGTCTATTGTGAGATTACCATGAATGAGCGGGTGATGGGGAACTCTTGCCCGACAGAGGATCGCCCTAGCCATCATCACGGTTTGAGCAGACTGTCCTCTCCCCCGCTACAAGCGACTTCCTCTTTACAAACTTTTCGATCTGTACGAAAGCGTCGCTACCACCAAGGATCGAAACGAGCAAACCAAGCACGTGCTCTTTCTCGAACCACGTACCAATCCCGCAGATCAATAGGCCAACGTCAAGAAACAACATCCCAATCGTTTCAAATCGTTTCCAACGTTGTCCGTACAGGGTCACGAGTGCCCCAGCCATCACTACGCCCGCTAATAGGGCAAAGTGTCCTGGCATGGATCTCATGTCCGGTTGTAGCCACCGGTCGCGAAGAACGATCGATCCACCGAAAACCGTCGATAGAATGACTAAAGCGATCCATTGCCGAGGTATCCGCATATTGCCCGAGATCTGAATGCAATAGATTCACTGGATTGATTCCAGATTCTACTCCGAATGCGACCCCTGATCGATAAAACTGCGGATAGATAGACAGCTGGTGATCTGAATACCTAGTTGAACTGTTACTGGGAGGAGTCTTACGGCTGTGCCTCCAGCCAATAATTTGCGCGAGCTACGACTTGCGCACCGTAGTCCTGCGCAGTGCGGACTTTGAGCGTATGTAAGCCGAGGGTCGGATTCGATGGGCTGAAGCTGAGCAGGTATCGGTTGCGCGCATGTTTGGCCGCATCCAGCACCCGTGCTTCGAATCCTTTATCCCCCGTGAACGTCGTGTACTCCCCACCACTCATGTGCGCAACTTCTTTTGACACGTTCTTTTTGAACGCCTGAATGAGCATGATGAGTGGCGACATCATGTTCATGGTGCGCTCCTCACCTGAGTCCTGCACATCGTGAAGAAACTCGGCGCGCGCGGGGGAAAACGATACGCTCAACACCAGGACGTCAGACCGGCCAATCTTCTCAATCAATTGCTCCGTCTTGGTCTGTTTGCTGCCGTGGTCGCGCTCTTCACTGATCAGCAACAGAACGCGGCGATACTCCTTGGGCTGCGTTTCAAGCAGATCCACGCCGTAGCTGACGGTGTCCAAAATTGCATCTCCGCCGTCTCCCGGCTCCATATGCTTGAGAGCCTGGTTTAGGTTGTCGCTGGAATGGCCAAAGTCGCGAATGAGATGCGGTTCCGAATCGAAACCCACCAGAGCCGCCTGGCTCTGGCCGTCGGAAAGGAAGGTGTCGAGCAGGGGCCCAAGTTTCGCGATCTTGTCGAACTCCAGTACACTCACTCCCCCCTCTTCGACGGCTATTACAAGAGACACCGGCGCAGTGTCCATCTCCTCCTGCACCCGAATCTTTTGCGGTACGCCGTTGTCTTCCAGAACAAAGTCGTTTGGTTTAAGGCCATAGACGATTCCGCCATGTGGCTTTTCCACCAGCGTGGGCACTAGCACTTCCTGTGTGGTGACCCGCAGCGTCGGAGCATCAGGGTGCGCATCCGGAAGTGGTAAAGGGGGCTCGGCTGGAGGCAGTTGCTGCGCTACCGCAGTGAGCGCAGCCATTGCGAGGTACAGCAAGAATCCAACATGAGCAATCGCGGGGAATCCGAACTTCATGCGCGAATCAACTCCGAAAAAACAACTCCATGATCGATGATACGGGAATCAAGATGAGCGTCCGCTGGCCGGCACTACGACCGGACGCTCAAATAAGGATTTGACTTCCCTTCTCCTACCAAGGTCCTGTGGAAGCAAGCGGAATTTACGATTTGGCCACGCCCGTCATCACCGTGTGGGTCGCATCGATGGCCTCGCGCAATGCCACAAACGCCGACGTTGGCTTCAGGTCGTCGTCAAACGGCAATGGCCTTTCCCGCGCGCCGTCAGCACGCGTGCTTTGGCTGCCATGCAGTTTATTTAGCCAGCTATTTGCACTGGTGATTCCCCAGGTCAGGGCAATCGGCACATTTGGCTCCGCCAAAACCAGGCGGAGATAGTCCAGATACACTGCGGCTACTGCGGCGTCTTGCGCATCCGGGCCGCCGACCACGGCATGGGTGTTCACATCCATCTCAGTTATGTAGACCTCGAGGTCCATCTTCGCGGCTTCGCGGATAAATTCCCGCAGCCCCCGGCCAGGCTGTGGTCCAGTGGCGTCCAGGTGGCTCTGCACACCCACCGCGTGAATAGGTACACCTTTGGCCTTGAAGCGCCGCAGAAGCACAAGCACCTTAGCGCGCTTTTCGCTCTGCGCCGGAGTATCCAGTTCGATGCCGTAATCGTTGTATGTGAGTTTCGCCTGGGGATCGGCCGCGGCCGCGGTGCGGAACGCCAGTTCAAGATAATCCGGACCAATCAGGTCAAACCAGATGGTTTTTCGCAATCCATCGGGTAATCCATCTGTAGGCTTGATTGCTTCATTCACCACGTCCCAGCTGTGCAATTTCCCACGAAAATGTGCCGCCACAACCTCGATATGATGGGTGAGGATCTGCCGGGCGTTGTCCTTGTTTGCCGTAGCCGTGAGCCATCCCGGAACATTTTCATGCCAACACAGGTTGTGCCCGCGCACACGCTGATCCGCGAGACTGGCGAAGCGCATCATGCGATCTGCCTGCGTAAAGTCGAAGGTGTCCGGCGTTGGCCTCAACGGCCCCCATTTCATGGAAGTTTCTGCCACCAGGATGTTGGCCTGCTTGGCTATTAACTGCGTATACGGGTCGGCGGTCTTGCCCGCCGCAAATCCGTCAATGTCCAATAATTGTGGCATTACCGCGGTTCCATACAGAAGTCCCCGGGCAGCCGCGTGGGCACGCAATGAACCGGCGCCGTTCGTGCTGATTGCGGACGGCGAATCGACGGCCCAGGCCCCAAGCCTGCCAGTCAACGCGCCAAGGCAGCCCAAGATCGCAGAGTTCCCACAGAACTGCCTTCTCGTGAAGCGGGATTTCCCTGTGTCGGTCATTCGCCCCTCTGCCTGTCAATCCGTTCAAGCGTCGTGCTCTCTGTTCTTCGCGAGCCAGTTCCGTTGCGACTCGGCCATCTCGGGATCACATTGGTCTGGATCACCCACGCTTGTGAACTTCCTTCTCCAGCCGGCCCGTCCATGCGAGAAAACTTAGAAGTTCCCAACGAGAACTCCACATAAAACCAAAGATCTTTCTGGCGGTCAAAGTTTCAGCCCGTTGGCCAGAATAGGTCTCCACACGCCAGCGCAGATACTCGCTCCGCCAAGGAGCCAGCCGATGGCCGCGGGTTGCATTCCAGATGAAACGAATCGGAGCAAACAAGGTGTGAACCTTCCGTATCGAGTATAGACGCGCGCCCAGAGCGCGGAAGGACTCGCATGTCGAGATTGACGAACCTCCGCTCACGGACTTCTCAATGCAGCGGGTAAAGCTATTGCAGCTTACTGAAAAGACTATTCGAAGCCGAATCGAGTTGAGCGATCACATCCTCAAGCGCCGTCTGCTGTGTCTCGGAGAGAGAAAGCTGCGTGGAGACTTGCGCCACATCCGCCTGCATCAAGTTAGTCTGAGCGCCTGTAAGCTGGGTTTGCTGGCTAGTCACGGCGTCAGAAGCGGCCGTGAGTTGAGTTATGGAGTTATCTACAGTCACGCGCTGCTGCGAGACATAATTCAACGCCGTGCCGAGAGCCTCCGTGTCGCTTACTGCCTGCGAGGTATTCACCGTGCCGGTTGCATAGTCGGCCACCAGGTTATTCAAGGCGCCAAAGACGCTGCTCCTGCCGCCGGTCGTGAATATCTGGCTCCCCGATACATTCAATTGGATTTTCTGGCCGTCGGGAGTCTCGATATAGTTCACGTCCTGATCTCCGTTATAGGTTGTGACTCCCGGAGTGGCCGTAGTCGAGGTGGTGAATGGGGTCGTGGAAGTGGCGCCGCCGGCAAAGATATACTGCCCCTGATAGTTAGTGTTCGCCAGCGATTGTACTTCATCGAGAATGCCGGAAATCTGGTTTCCAATGGATTTAACATCGCTCGCATTCATGGTCCCGTTATTGGCGCTGATCGCAAGTGAAACCGCCTGGGTAAGCTGGGAGACCACGGAACCCAAGGTTGAGTCGGCCACCTGCAGCTGGCCGGTAGTCAGGCTCGACGATTGCGTAAACGAGTCATCTTGCTGAATCTGATTCAGAAGCAGCACGTTCTCTCCTGATGCCACCGGATTTTGGCTTAGGGACGAGATACTTACCCCGCTCGACAACTCAGCAGTCAATTGCTGCTCGTTGAGTTGACTCTGATCCAGCGAGCCCACCAGGTTCGAAACATAACTCGGATCCACTCGCATTTCATTCCTTCCTTCGCGAGAAGTGCGCGTCTACCGCGCTTCTTTAATTCCGCAGATTTGCATGCCTATAAATCCCCTGACTTATCAGGAAACTGTGGCCTGCTCACCGAGATTCAAGGCCGACGCCATGATCGTATTAAGCATCGTAAACACCTGCGAAGCCGCCTGGTAACTGCTTTCCAGTGTGGACATGGCCGCGGCTTCGTCGTTGAGATTAACCTGAGAAAGCGCGTTGTTCTGCGTTTGCAACTGAGTGACCGAGGCATTCTGCGCAGTATTCTGAGCCTGCACGCCGGAGACAGTGGCACCCAGCGTGGAAACGAAGTTTGAATAGAAGTCGGTCGGCGTTTGGCCATTGCTTATCCCCGCAGAGCCATTCTGGGTTGCGCCAGATTGCAACGAGGCGGCAGCTGTCTGTGTGACGGTGCTGGCACCGTTGGCGGCATAGAGACCCCAGTTAAGATTCAGTGTCGCCGCGCCGTCGGAAAGCCCGGCAAATGTCATGCCACTCACATTCACGGCGGGGGTCGCCAGCATGCCGCCTGCATTGAAGGTGAGTGTTCCTGTCGCATTTGCTGAGGAGACCGGATCCGCGATTACGTTGCCCGCAGTAGCAGTGGCGCCGGTGATGGACAATACGCCGCCTGTGTTTGTAACGGTTACGCCCGTGATTCCTACCGCCTGAATTTGTGCGTCAAGTGCAGCCACGTAGCCAGTGGCCGGTGGCCCCGCGTTCCCAACAGCCTCGCCGGCAGTCACGACGGGCGCGGTAATGGTAGCCGTGCCACCTCCTGCAATGTTTCCGGTGATAGTCAGATTCGTTCCAGGATTCACCGTCTCCCCGGCTCCGAAGGTATAACTAACAGAACCGGGAACACTCGAGTTCGCAGTCAATACATCGGGTACCGAGACACTGTATCCCCACGTATTGCCACCTTGATTGGAATATGCCACGGTAGCGCTGTAGCTTTTTCCCAGCGAGTCAAAAAGTTGCAAACTGCTGGTTGCTGTAGGAGCTGCTGTATTGAGGGTCTGGTTCACGATGAAGTTCGTCGTCGCAAGCGGCTGCATCAGCGATTCGATGGCGAGATTCGCCATCGCTAAGGCGTTTGAGTTGTCGCCGGTTCCCATCCCCGCCCCTGCAGCAGCAATCTGGTTGGGGGCTGTCATGACGACGGTCATCGCCGACGCGCTACCCGCCACCTGCGTTGGTTCATTGAAGATGTAGAGCGGATTCGTGCTGGTGCCCGCGTTCCCATCCAAATCCGTACCCGCGTTATTCAGTTGATTTACCGATGTAGAGATGCCGTAGGCAAGCTGGTCGAGCGAGTTGAGCGCGCTGGGAATGTCCTGATCGCGCGCCGTCAGATCGCCTCCCAACTCGCCGCCCCCCGAGGCCAACTGCGAGGTGATGTCTGTTGTCCCCACATAAAAATGTGTGACTCCGCCCACCGATCCACTGGTCAACTTGAAGTTCGAGTTCTCGGAGACGAGCAACTGTCCCGAAGTGGTGGTTACGGCGAGCCCGTTATTCTCGGTTGTGACCTGGTTGATCCCAATCAGTTGAGAAAGCTGACTTAGATCTTCCTGGCGCTGGTCTTCGAGCGTGCCGGCATCGGCGTTGGGTGAGGTGCACTGAATCTGCTGATTCAATTGTGCGATTGAGGCCGTCAGCGCATTCACCTGGCTGTTTACCCCGGATGCCTCCTGATCCAGCGCTGCTCGCTGCGTGTTCAGGTTGGCTGCCGCTCCGGAGATGTCGCCGGCCAAAGTGGATGCGGCGGATAGAACATTTTCGCGCAGTGCATTATTGGTAGGATCGCCACTGTTCGCCAGCGATGAAAATGAGCCGAAAAAGCTGGTGATGTCGCTGCCAAGATCTCCCGCCGCCGACGCGCTCGAACCCGAGTCCGGTGTAAAGAGCGCTTGGACCGAATTCAATGCCGACAAGCGCGCACCCGAAGAAGAAGCCAGTTGTTGCTGCTGGTCAAGCCGCTCTTCCAACACACGATCCCTCAAAGAGGTAGCGCCCGTTTCCGTAACCCCGTCACCGTAAGAGACCCCATTGATTGAAATCGGCTGATTTTCCTGCCAGTTCGGGGTCTCCGTTGTGTAGCCGGGAGTGTTGGCGTTGGCCACGTTGTTGGCAACAATACTCAGCGCTGACTGGTCAGCGTTCAGTGCTCCCGACATCAGGCTGAATGCGGAGCTAATTGTTCCCATGCCCGCTCTCCGTCTGCCCCCATCCCCGGGCTTGCGATTCGCCGTATTCGATCCGCCCGTTCCTCAGTTCGCGGAGGCGCTTCATCACATTCAGGTTGGACCGAGTAGCCTCCAGTACCCTCGCAAACACAGCCATCTCGCCCGAAGCCTCTCGGATCTGGCGAGTCATCGCCGTGCGATCCTCCGCGCTCGCGGGTGAAAAATCGCGGTTCAACACCTGGCACGATAAGGCCAACTCCTCCAGCCGGTTCGCGTCCAGACGAGCCAGCGCCTGCGAGGCCTCCGCCACCAGTTCTCTCAGCTCCGGCAGTTTCGTTTGCACTTCATCCTCCGCGCCCGCCTGGGACTTTTGGGCCGAACGCCTGATTATTGTTCGCCACCCAGCATCGCATCCACCATCTTCGACGCCACTGCCGATGCTGGAACATCGTAGCTTCCCGTCTTCAGCGCCGCCTGAATTGAGGCCACCTTGTCCGTGCGAACCCCGGAGTCGGCCGCCGCCAGCGATACTTCGCTTCCCGCATCGCTCAACGTTGCCCGGTCGCTGCCCAGCCCGCTGCCGGTGCCCGTCGCGTTACTGCGTTGCGGCGCGCCCGAGACTGGCGGAGTCACTCCCAAAAGAGATTTCAATCCATCCAAACTGCTGCGAATATCCATGCGCATTGCTCCTTACCGGGTCTATCGGCACGCTTGCTAATCACTGTAGTCATTCAGAAGCCTTTATCCCGGTATTTCTTTGCGGATTTCCGTTAACCTTCCCGTTTGAGCTCTGATGCCCGGAATGGGAGAGATCCGCCAAAACGCTCCGAGCTATTCCGAATCCACCCCGCTCGCTTAACCCTCGCCCCAACGCCTCGGTGGCAAACGATCCCAGTGCCCCGCTGGAGCCGGAAACTGAGTCGCCGTCTTCGCCGGTTAACGAATTGCATTGCGTCAATGGCTTCATCAACTCATTCATCATCTGCGCCTCGAACTCATGCGCCGCACGCACTAGGCGCGGTGACGGCGTCGAGGCCTCTCTAGGATCCGTCGCCGCTGTTCCCGATACCAATTGCATGCCTGTCCCTCCGGTCACGAAACTTCCTTCACAGTACTTCCAAGTCGGCTTCCAGTGCGCCGGCCTCCTTCATTGCCTGAAGGATCGAGATCACATCCCGCGCCCCAGCCCCGGTGCGCTGCAATTCCTGGACCAGATCCTCAACCGTAGCCCCTTGTTTCAATTCGATCCGGTTCACAGGCTTGTCCTCGGCCTGCACAGTGGTCTGCTGCACTACCTCGGTGGTCCCCGCGGCACCCGAATTGGGCTGCGAAACCCGGGTTTCGCTGATCACATTCACCGAAAGACCTCCATGCAGAATTGAGACCGGCTGCAGGCGCACCGTGCCGCCGATGACGACCGTCCCAGTGCGCTCGTTGACCACCACGCGCGCACGCGGGAAAACCTCCACCTCGACGGCTTCCACGCGGTCCAGTAACGCTGCCATGTCTTCTTCCGGAGCTACGGTGACTTCGACTCGCCGGCTGTCAATCGCATGCGCGCACGGCTTGTCCAACTCCCGATTGATGGCCGCCGCCATCCGCTCAGCGGTATGGAAGTCGGCATCGTTCAGCACCACGTTGACGGAATGCATCTGCTTCAGTTCGAAGGGTGCGGGCCGTTCCACCAACGCTCCTCCCGGAATCCGCGCCGTAGTTGGGTGGTTGACTTGTTTGCTGTTGCCTCCCGAGGTCGCCATATATCCGCCTAGTACCAGGGCTCCCTGCGCCTGCGCGTAGACCTGTCCGTCTGGCCCATAGAGCGGCGTCATCAGCAGGATGCCGCCCTCAAGCGTACGCGCGTCCCCGGCAGAGGAGACAGTGATGTCCATCTTGTAGCCCGGCCGGCTGAAGGGAGGCAACGTGGCTACGACAAAGACTCCGGCCATGTTCTTGACCTGCATGTTGCTCGCGCTGTTCGATCCCGTTTGCGGCACGGTGATACCCATGCGCTCCAGCGCGGAGATCAAAGTCTGCGCCGGAAATACCGTCTGCGAACTGTCCCCGCTTCCATGCAATCCCACGACCAGCCCATAACCCACCAACTGGTTGTCGCGTATTCCTTCGATCGTTGCCACATCTTTGATTCGTGCCATCTGCGACCGCGTCTCGGCATCAGAACGTTGCGGGCCGAGCAACATTGAAACAACAGTCAGACCGCAAAAGACTCTCTCAAATTGCCTCAGCATCGACTTCTCCTTCGGCTCTGACACAGCATCTAGATTGCATATCGGCGCTCTTGATTCCCGATTCTTGACCGTTTCCTTAGAAAATCAGCAGCTTTTCAAGAAGGCGAACGAATGGATTCTGCCGATATGTTGAGTCGTTGACAATACCTTTGCCAGTTACTTCCAACTCAAGGTCTGTCATGGCCGTCGACATGACCTGGTTCTGTGAACTCACATCTTCCGGGCGCACCAGCCCGCGCAGCTTGATCAATTGCGTCTGCTGCGAAAATGTGAGTTGCCGAGTGGCTTGCACCACCAGCATTCCGTTGGGCAGCACGTCCACCACTTCGCCGCCAAAGGTGGTCGCCAGGCTGGAGTTAGTCGTGCTCTGCCCCTGCGCCGTCAGTCCGGAACTCGCGGTCATGCCAACCAGGTTCTGTAAGGCGTTGGAACTCTTAAGAAGGCCAAACAGCGAAGTCAGCCCGGAGTTCGCATTGGAGGCTCTTGAGTTCTTCACTTGGCCATCCGTCGAGGCCGCCAGGCTCTCGGTGACCACAATCGATACCACGTCGTGTAACCGGGCCGCTTTGGCATCCGTGCCCAACCGCACCAATCGGCCTTCCGGGCTCCAGATCGATCCGACCGTTCGCACCTCCGCCGCCTGCTGGGCCCGCACACGCTCGATGTAGGCGTGTAGAGCCTCCTCGGGGGGTGTCGGCTTGGCAGCCGGGAGGAACGGTATATGCTTGTCCGCGGCGCGGGCGGAAACCGCAGGCACCAGTGCACCCCACAATACGAAGGCTCCCAGAAAGACGATTGCTCTGAATCTTTTCAATTTCATGGCTGTCCATCCTTCTCCGGCTCGAGAACCGCGCGACCCGGCGCCAAAGCACGTGCCCGCACAACCTTGCCCTCAATGCTCAGCCGCGCTTGGAGTTCGAAACCCACAGCTGCTGGAGCCAGTGCAATGGCCTCAAGGCGTGCATCGATAACCGCGGAATGCTCTTCCAGAATGAGCCGGTCGCCCGCGCGGATGACTGGCACAGGTGCTGTCTCACCTTGTCGGGCTCCTGGTTTGGGAAATTGCGACGGGCTGGGCGCCCTGTCGGCACGGGTCAGAACTCCGGGTCCACCCGGGCGTTGCACATCGCGCGAAAGAAGCCAGCGTGCTCCGTCCCTTGGGTCGTCGATCTCGCGGAAGAACGCTGGATTGGGCGAGGCCACAACCTGAACCGCGACGGGGATTAGAGCTGACCGCGGTGAGGAAACAAGCCCGCGCCGAGCTACCTCGTCAGGCTTCGCCGCTTGGCCCAGGCTCCACGGTAATATTGCCAGAGTCAGCATCGAGATGCCCCACTGCGCTTTTGGTTTCATTTTCATCGCTTCACCGCCGCTCAATTCACTGCGTTCCAAACCCTTCACGCAAGACACACATTTCAACGAGTCATGTTATTGACCTGGGAGTACATGTCGTCGGCCGCTTTGATCACCTTTGAATTTGATTCGTAAGCCCGCTGCGCCAGCACCATTTGCACAAACATGGTGACCACGTCGACGTTTGAGTTTTCCAGGTATCCCTGTTGCAGTGTCCCCAATCCCTCTGTTCCTCCGGGGTTGCCGGTGACGGGGTTGCCGGAGTTGAGGGTCGCCTGAAGCAGGTTAGAACCCATGCTCTCGAGGCCCCCGGGATTGGGAAACGTGGCCAATTGAAGCTGGCCCAGTTGAGATGGATTTGTCTGCCCCGGCAAGGTGGCATTCACCACTCCATATTGGGTAATGGTGATCGCCGTGGCGTTGGCGGGAATGGTAATGGTCGGGATCACCGGGTCGCCGTCAGTGGTGCAGAGCGTTCCCTGGCTGTTCAGCTGAAACTGGCCGGCACGGGTGTAGGCGATGCTTCCATCTGGCCGTTGCACCTGGAAGAATCCACTGCCCTCAATGGCCACATCCAGCGGATTAGATGTCTGGTTCAGCGAACCCTGGGTCATGATCACTTCGGTGGCCGCCGATTTGGTGCCCAGTCCCACCTGCAATCCCGCAGACACGGTGGACTGGCTCTGCGCCGCGCCCGGTGTCACCAGGTTCTGATAGACCATGTCCTGAAATTCGAGGCGCAGCTGGCGAAAACCAGTAGTCGACGAGTTGGCCAGATTGTTGGCAATCGTGTCCAGGTTCAACTCCTGCGCGCTCATCCCACTTGCTGCTGTATACAAGGCTCGAATCATCTTTTCCCCTCGTCATGAATGAAGGTTTTGCCGCTACACCCGTGGCAGATCTTCGGTTGCAAACTTGTTGAACTCGGTGTGGAAGACGGTCAGCGCCTTCTGCATCATCTCCGCCTCACGCTGAATCAGCATCAGGTTCAACGAACCGGGGATGGAACCCTGGTTGGCGGACTCGATGGCTCCCTGGTGCACCGATCCGTTCTGCGAAATGGAGACCGGCGTCTTATCGGGAGCGACATAGCGGTTGGCGCCTTCCGGAATCAGTTGTGTCCCGTGAGGAAAGGTGAAGACCCCCACCACGGCCACAACGCCGCCCGCCACCGAGAGCGCTCCGTCTGCGCCCACAGACACTTCTCCGGGAGGAATGGGAATCGGTTGGCCGGTTGCTGACAGCACCGGCTCGCCTGCCGCAGTCACCAGCCGTCCATCGGTGGAACGGTGGAATCCGCCGTCGCGGGTATAGCGAAGGCCGTGCAGTGTTTGGACTTGAAAGAACCCCTCGCCTTCGACGGCCAGATCGAGGGGATTGCCGGTCTGCTGCAGCGGCCCCTGTCCCAGGTTGAGCCGGTCACCGCCCAGGAGGCCGTAGTTGTTCACGGTCTGTCCCAGCTGTGAGTCGGAAGCGTCGGGACCCAGCAGCACGGAACGAAAGAACTCCTGCTCTGCGCGATAGCCGGGAGTTTGCGCGTTGGCCAGATTGGTGGCCGCAATGTCGAGCGCCTGCGTGCGCGCGATCAAGCCGGTCATCGCCGCATAGTATCCACTGTCCATGAGCGCATCTCCTCGTTGGTTAGAGAGAAGTGCAGTCGAAGGACCGGAGAGGAAGCAGAAGGATTAGAGAAAACTTGGATCGCCTCTATGAATGATGTTTGGTTGCGTGGGTTACTGGGCCGGCGATATGCCGGAGAAATGAGATACCGGGGTCGCCACGGCGCCTAAGGAAAGGGTGGTCGGAAGAACATGCATAAACCAAGCGAACCTTTTACTTTTACGAACGCCGCGAGGCCAATCCTCTCCCAACAAATGAGGAAAGCTCTCATCTCGCTGGACCGGTCGCGAGGAATTACTGCAGCCCGTCGCAGACAATGGTGACTGCGAAACCCGCATCCTCGAATCGGTAGGCATGTTTCAGCTGGAACTCCGGCGCTTGCACGCGCAGGTTGTAGTCGCGGCCAGTGATGACAGCCGGAACCGACAATCCGCAGTTGGCGGCCAGATCCGGGACCTTGCCCTTCCAAGCACCTGCCAGCATATTGCAGATCTCCCCAATGCCGTCCTTCACCGTATCATCGACCTCGTCGAAATCCATGCCCGTCATATGCGCGGCGATCTTCATGGCTGCGCTGCTCCCGCAGGAAAAGACACAGGCCCCGCTCAACAGGCCGCCAAAGCCCACCACCGCAGTGACCGACTCCGGCTCTTTGGCCAGCGGTTCACTGGTGCGCTCGCAGTTCACCCCTAACATCAGTTGAAAGATCTCTTCGATGCTCGCATCCAGGTTTCGCGGATCGGAAACCAGTTGCACGGATTCACGCAGCGAGACCGCCATCGTATGCTCCATTTCGGTTGTGCCGCCTCCTTGGGCTCGCGCGATAGCGGCTTTGCGCACACCATTCAAAAGCATGTTGATCCCTTCCGGGTCAGGCCGCACACACCAGCGGCAGCACCCGTTCCTTCACCTGCTCGGCTGTAAACGGCTTGCGGATGTATCCCTGCGCCCCGGCCAGAATCGCCTGCTTCACATGCTCTTCGCTCGACTCGGTGGTAATCATCACTACCGGAACACCGGCAGCCAGATTTTGTGCGCGAAGCTGGCGCAGGAATTCAAGACCATCCATCGACGGCATGTTGATGTCGGAGAGAATCAGGTCTACCTGACTGACCTTCAGCACATCCAACCCCTCCGTGCCGCTGCCGGCCTCGTGCACCTTCATAATTTCCAGGCCGGCCTGCCGAAGAGATCGCTCGACAATCTTCCGCATCACCGAGGAATCGTCCACAATCAAAATTCGAATCTCACTCATTCCAGGTTCCTCCGCTTTCATCTGTATCGGCGCGTACAAGCATTCCATGAGTGGAGGTGCCACCAGCCCTGTCTTCGGTGAGTTCAATGCACCTCTACGGAGCCAATCACGTCCTTGGTCGACGCGTTCCCGGACACTAGTGCCCCGCGGGGGCTGAGCCACATCCTCAACCAGAGGCAGTCGTGAACTCTAACTACGCGAGACTCGATGGGACGCACTCGCTCAATTGCCTTCGCAAGCGCATTGACCAGCGCCGCCTCACTCGCCGCCTCAATCAGTTCCACCGGGGGGAACTTCGCGCTCAGCATGCGTGCGTGTGCGGGGCGAAACAGCGACTCCTGCACCAACCCGCTCTCCACGCGCAACCCCGTGATTCTCTGGATCGCTAACGCCAGCACTGAATCGAGACGGTCCTCGAACCCCAGGTACAGCAGCTTGCCCGCAGCCACCCTGAGGGGTAGCGCTCCAAAAGCATCCACAAACAGACGCGGAACCAGCGCGGTCAACCCTTCGGCGTCGTGAAACTCGAGGGGCAGCACCGGGCAGCTCCACTGCAGCCCCAACGCCCTGGTGACCAGTTGCTCCTCAACACCCTGCTGGCGGACCAGCCAGGCGCCCAGCCGCCCGGCTCCAGCCGATCTTTGAGCATCCAGCGCCTGGCGCAACTGGCTCGATGTGATCCATCCCTGTTCGAGCATCACCAGGCCCAGCGGAATGCGGTGGCGATGACTCTCTAACCCGGAGCCTCGTCCGTTCAGCTCGCGCCGAACCGCCAACGCGACCCGCGCCACCGTGCACTCCGCAGAACAGTTCCAACCACCTTCAAAAACAGGCGCAACACGGCTGCGCAGAAGATGGAGCCAGCCAGAGCGGCATCCGGGATGGGCGCAGGTCGCGAAGATGCCGGCGGGCGGCGAGTGACGCTGTCCGTTACTGTCCGGCCTTGTCTTATCAGGCCACGAGAGTGTACTTTGATCCAGGCCAGAGCGCTCAAGCAGCGATTCATTAGCCCGCCGGTTTCCCTCATTGCCAACTCCAGCCCTTATTAGAGGCGGTCTTAAAAAAGGCATCGTATGCTCTCCAACCGCTTGCGCGGCGCTGCCACCTCGGTTACACGCAGGCCGAAATTGCCGTTGACCAACACCACCTCGCCGCGCGCCACGATCTTGTCACCGACGACCAGATCCACAGGGTCCGATACATGACGGTCCAGCTGCACCACGTCCCCCGGTCCCAGATCGAGAATCTCGCCCAGCGGCAGTTCACGACAGCCAAAGCGCAGCGTAGCCTCGAGTTCGACATCGAACAGCAATTCCATGCCCGGGTTCAGACCAGGGTTTTGACCCGGATTCACGCCTTGATACAGGGCCTGGGCTGCATTCACCGCCGCAGGCGGCGCGGATGAGGTCGATTTGCCCGTTTCCGGCTTCACCGCTGCTTTGGGAACGCGCACTTCGTCGCGGACCAGAACCGTCCAGGCGCGATCTCCCGACTTCAATTGAAACGCGCGTGATACCTTGCTCTCCCCGGAACTCGCTTCGAATTTCTCGATGCGGCATTTGCTCCCGGTCTTTGCAAGTAGTTCACCCAGGGCTGCGTCTGCCACTTCGCGCAACAGCTCAGCCCAGCCGGCCTTCTGATCCACGCCCTCGCCGACCAGGGGAGACTCGAGTATCCGCGCGTCGAGGACGACCGCGAAACGCCCTTCCTGGTCCCCGGTGACGGTCGCGGCAAATCCGAAGGAGCCTTCCGGCAGCGGCTTGGGGAGCGACTCTTCCAACACCGGCTCTCCGGCCAGAGCCTGGGAGAAGAGCGCCTCAGCAACTCCGATCCAACAATCGAGATAGGTCTTCATACTCCCACCTCATTGAAAGAGCGTTCCAACCGGGCAGCGCGGTGTGGACCCTGGCGAATGGCCTGCGCCTGCGAGAGCGGCTGACCACCGACCTGCCACACAGGAAGCGTGTTGGCCGCCAGGTCAAGACGAAGAATTGAACCCGGCTCCAGGTTTTCAAGCGTGCTGGCGGCAAGGCGCACTGAAGGCAACTGCAGAGAGCCTCCAAAACGAATCCGGCGGGCCATGGTCTCCATCCGCATCCGTGTCTCGTCTGCGTGACGGCGGCGTCCTCCCCGGTCGGAGGTCAGCCGTCGCAGAACGGTGTTGGCCACTACCGCCGGAAAGGCCAGGTTGAGCAGACCCGAGCTCTCCGGCATCCGAATTTCGAAACTCAGGCAGAGGGTCTTTTCATTGACCGACATGATGCGCGCCACCTGGGTCTGCATCTGGCGCCGCTCGAAGTTGAAACTCAGGCCTACCGGCTGCCAGGCCGCAGTCAACTCACGGCAGACGATCTCGACCACGCTGGCCACTATCGACTCCTCGATATCAGTGATCTCGCGCAGCGGCCCTCCTTTGCCTCCTCCGCCCAGCAACAGATCGATGATGGGAGGGGCAAGGGCCAAATCGAACTGCAGCACCGACAAAGCTCCCAGGGGCTCCAGGCGCACCGATGCCACATAACTGATCTCTGGAATCCGCATCACAAACTCGTTGAACTGAATCTGCTCGGCTGAGACCAGGTTGACTTGAAAGCGGGTGCGGAGCCAGGCGGCCAGGTTATGCGTCAGATTGCGCGCGAACAGATCGTTCAACATGCTGATGGCGCGCAGCTGCTCGTTCGATATCTGGCCCGCCGAAGAAAAGTTGTAAGGAACCACCCGCGGACGTGTCTCCGCGCCAGCAGCATCCGTGTCTGTGGTGCGCGCCGCATTGAACAGCGCGTCGATCTCGTCCTGCTTCAGGATCTTTTCCATCAGTGCTTACCCTTTCGCGCTCCGTGACACCTTTGACGTCCGTGTCTTTTCAAATGCCCCGCGCGCAGCCAGATCCTTGAGCATGGTGCGGAGATGTACGACTGCGGAGGCATGCACCTGCGAGACGCGCGACTCAACCACACCCAGTGCCAGACCGATTTCCCTCATGGTCATCTCCTCGTAGTAATAGAGCGTCATCACCAACCGCTCCCGGTCAGGAAGCTCCGTGATCGCGTCGGCCAGACGCCCCTCGAGCTCGCCCCGAAGGCAGCGAAAAAGTGGATCTTCCTCCGGACGTCCCGGAATGTAGGCCAACTCTTCCTCGCCGGAATCTTCGTTTCGCTCCATGTGGAGCGTGCCGACCTCCAAGCCTTTCAGATCTCCCAGCAGCTGCTGATACTCATCCAGGCTCAGCCCCATCTCAGCTGCCACCTCGTGCTCACCCGGTGCACGGCCCACCCGGGCCGTGACCGATCGGATTGCCTCTTCGACTGCCCGGCCCTTGCGACGCAACTCGCGCGGACTCCAGTCCAGGGTTCTCAAACTGTCCAGGATTGCGCCCCGTATGCGGAACTGCGCATAACTGCGGAATTGCACCTTCTTCTCCGGATCGAACTTGGCGAAAGCGTCCATCAGCCCCACCACGCCAGCCGAGACCAGGTCCTCGATGTCCACGTGCTGCGGAAGCCGTTCATGAATACGACGTGCAAGAAAGCGCACGATGGGAAGATGTTCCAGAAGTACTCTCTCCTGCTCTCCCGTGAGCACCGGAACCGCCGAAGCGGGAGGGGGATACCCATATCCCACAACCGCGCGCGATCCGCGCTGGTTTCCACGCTGGTTGCCCGCTTGGTTCCCGGTCTGGTTCCCCGCCGTACTCGCAGCTTCCATCCCCATCGCTTATCCTCCTTAACGCACCGTTCCCACCGGACGTAAACGGATCTCAGGTGGGACCTCACCGGCTGAAACCACCGCCAGACGAGGCATAACTGGCTCCAGCCACCGCTTGACGTAATAGCGGGCCGGACTTGGGACTAGAAGCACCGGAAGGGCCGCAGCGGAAGTCGAGCCGATAAGTTGTCTCACAGAATCGGCCAGACGCTGGACCAGCGGAGTCCCCACGACAGCTACCGATGAAGGCAGCAAGCGCTGACTGGTCTCCGGCGCCAGCGTGGTGAGAATCTCCTCTTCAAGCGCAGCATCGAGCAGCAGGACCGGAAGCTGCCCTCCGCTGTCCAGCAGCGGACGGATCAGGCGCCGGCCTAGCATTTGGCGCGCGGCCTCGACCAACGCAACCAGATTCTTGTTCACCGGCGCAGTTTCAAGCAGCGATTCGAGAACTGTGCCAAGGTCACGAATCGAAACGCGTTCCCGCAACAGTTGTTCGAGGACGCGGCCCACTTCGCCCAGCGATAGGAGTTTTGGCACCAATTCCTCGATCAGCTTGGGATGGCTCTCGTTCAAGGAGTCCATCAGCCGCTTGGTTTCCGAGCGGCCGAGCAGCTCCCAGGCGTGCTGGCGAATAAGCTCTCCCAGATGGGTGGTGATCACCGTGACCGGATCAACTACCGAGTAGCCCGCCGCGATGGCTTGGTCTTCCAGCGCTGGAGCGATCCAGATGGCCGGCACTCCGAAGGCCGGTTCGCGCGCCTCTTTACCTGCCAAAGGCCGTCGGTCCGGGTCGGCAGAGACGGCCAGCAGTTGCGTTCCTTCCGTCTGCCAGCGGCCGATCTCCAAACCTCGAAGCGAAAACAGGTATTCCCGCGGTCGAAGACGCAAATTGTCCGAGATATGCACTGGCGGCACCAAGAAACCCATCTCAGATGAGAGATGACGGCGAAGAGCTCGCACACGGTTCAACAATTGACCGCCCTGTTTCTCGTCGACCAGCGGGATCAGCTGGAAACCGATCTCCAAAGTCAGGTCTTCCAGACGCAGGAGCGAAGCCAGATCGGCGCTCTGCACCTGTTCGGCCTTCTTCTTGTCTCCTTTCACGATTTCCGCCGGGACCGTAACCGCAGGCTGCGCCGAGACGCGCCGCCCACCCCAATAGAGCCCCGCCGCCACGGCCAGAAAGGCCAGCTTGGGGAGTCCGGGAATCAGGCACATGGCCGCCGAGACCAGGCTGGCCAGATAGAGCGTTGTCGGCTTTGCGAGTAACTGCTCGCGAATCTCGCCGCCCAGCAACCCGGCTGAGTTGGCTCGGGTCAGCGTGATTCCACCTGCAATGGACACCAGCAGTGAGGGAATCAGCGTGACCAGACCGTCGCCCACCGTGAGCACGGTATAGGTGCGTGCCGCCTCGCCCAGCTCAATACCCTGCTGCAATGTTCCGATCAGCAGCCCCGCGACGATGTTGATAGCGGTAATCAGAATAGTGGCCAGCGAATCGCGCTGATTGAAACGGGCTGCACCGTCCATGGCACCGTAGAACTCAGCCTCTCGCGCAATTGCCTGCCGGCGCCGCCGAGCCTCAGCCTCGTCGATCAGCCCCGCGTTCATGTCGGCGTCGATGGCCATCTGTTTGCCCGGCAGCGCATCCAGAGTGAAGCGCGCCGTGACCTCGGCAGTACGTACGGCCCCATGAGAAACCACTAAGAATTGAATAGCGATCAGAGCGAGGAAGAGGACAAAGCCGACCACATAATTGCCACCCACCACGAATTGACCGAAAGCCTCAATCACCTTTCCGGCGGCGGCCGTCCCTTCTGACCCGTGCAGCAGAATGCGGCGGCTGGAGGCGATGTTCAGCGCCAGGCGGAAGAGCGTCAGCAACAACAGGAGTGTGGGAAATACACTCAGTTCCACGGCGCGCCTGATCTGCACTGCCGAAAGGAGAACAATGATGGAGGCTGCCATCGAAATGGCCAGCAGGAAGTCCAGAGCCCAGGCCGGCAGCGGCACCAGCATCACGAAGACGACGCTGATAGCAGCCAACGGCAGCACAACCTCACGCAGTCTCTGCAAGATGGACTGCGCGGGGGCAGGACCGAGGGTAAGCGCGGTGGTGCTCATGGTTTAGCTCCTCTAGATGGTGTTGGACCTGATGCCGAAGGCAGGACCCGGCCGGGCGGATTGGACTGTGTCCCTTTTTGGGCCGCTTGGCGCGCACGACGTTCGCGGAGTTCGGCCTCAACCCGCTGGCGATAGAGCCATGCCAGAATCGAGGCAACCGCGGCGTAGAGATCGACCGGAATTGTCTGGCCCACCTCGACTGATTTGTAAAGCGAACGCGCCAGCGGCGGATTCTCGAGAATCGGCACACCAGCCCAACGCGCCTCGGCCTTGATCTCCTCGGCAAGCAGGTTGCGGCCCTTGGCCAACACCTTGGGGGCTTCCATGGTGGCAAAATCGAAACTAAGGGCTACCGCATAATGCGTGGGATTGGTGAGCACCACGGCGGCCTTCGAGACATCGGCCTTCACCCGGCGCCGACGCATCTGCCGCTGCAAATTGCGGATGCGGCCACGAATCTGTGGATTGCCCTCGGTTTCTTTCATCTCTTCGCGCATATCCTGTCGGCTCATCTTGAGGCGCGACTCGCGGCTCTGCCATTCGACAACATAGTCAATCGCCGACCATCCGAAGAGCAGCCATGCGGCCGCGAGAAGCAAACCGTACGCATCGCCGCCCAGGAGCTCCAGGCGCACTGTCGAGAACGGCGGCAACATTAACTGCCTGCCAATGCGCTGCACGGCAAAGACGGCCAGAAAGGCGGCGGGAACGAGCGATTTCGCGAGACGCGATGCAGCGCGCAGAGAGAACAGGTTCTTGATGTTCGACACCGGATTGATGCGGTCCGGTTTGAAACCAACCGCCCCGGCAAAGAAACTGATTCCGCCGGTCTGCAGAATCCCCGCGCCCAAGGCGGCAGCGGCCACCGCCCCCATCACAACGGCCGACGGGCTCAGAATGGCCAGAGACAAGCGTCGGATAGCGTAGAGAGTGGGTTGAATCTCCGCCGGTTCCCAATTTGCGGGTGCGCCCAGATCGAGAAACCCGGTGAACGTGCTTCGCCAGGCCAGAAGAACACTCTTCCCCAGCGCACCCAGCACCAGCACACCGGCCAGGGTTCCGGCCGCAGCCGAGAGTTCGCGGCTGTGAAGTACGTCCCCTTCTTTGCGAGCCTGTTCGCGGCGACGTTGCGTTGCCTGTTCGGTGCGGTCTCCGGGCATCGGCTATCCTCCCAGCCGTTGCGCCATCGCGGCAGCGCTGCTGCTCGCCGGGGCGATCAGCTTTTCAGCCATGTCCAGCAGTCCGGCGAAGCGGGCCTCGATGAAGCGCGGCCAAAGCGCCAACGAGCCGGTCAGAAGAGCAAATCCGGTCAGCGTCTTGAGCGGCACCGTAAGGTTCATCACCGGGAGTTGCGGGCTCAGTTTGCCCAGCAGGGATACCGCAATCTCCACCAGCATGGTCGCGGCCAGCACAGGCGCGGCCAGTTCAAGAGCAGCGAGGAAAATGCCCCCGGCGGCTCGCACGATGGCCAGCGCGGTTACAGGAAGCAGCGTAAATGTCCCCAGGGGAGCCGTATGGAAACTACGCACCATTGAGGCCAGCAGGATGCGGTCGAGGCCCGCGCCAATCAGGACCAATGTGCCCATAAGTTGAAACGCGTCACCCAGCAACGGGGTCTGGATCGATGAGGTCGGGTCGAGCAGGTTCACCATCGAGAAGCTGAACTGCACGCCTACAATCTGTCCGGCAAACAGCAACATCTCGTTCAGGAGCGTCAGCGTAAGTCCGTAGACCAGGCCCACCGCCAGTTCACCCAGCAAGGACGAAAAGCCGAGGGACACGTGGGCGTTGGGTAGCGTGGCCACCAGCGGAGCCAGCAGCCAGGCCACCGCTCCCACAAAGACCGCCTTGGTGCGCAAGGTGAGAGCGGTCGACGAAAAGAACGGAGCGAAAGCCACCATTCCGCTTACGCGCACCAGGACCAGCGTCATCGCGATCAAAAAATTCGTCCACTGCAGCTCGTTCCCTTGCGGCATCGGCTTCCTTCTTCCCGATACCTATCCGAGGTACCGATGTAAATCGGTCAGCAACAAACGCGTGTAGGCTGCCATGCGGCTCAAAAACCACGGCATTCCCACCAGCAGAATCAGCGCCACGGCGGCGAGGCGAGGCACGCTCGTCAGCGACTGCTCCTGCAAGCTGGTCAGGGTCTGCACCAGGCTCAACAGGAAGCTCAAGAGGGCCGCGGCAATCAGCACTGGCGCGGCCAGAATCATGGCTTCCTTCATCAGCTGGCGCAACAGTTCGGCAACCATGTCGGGGGTCATTGGGCATCCTTTCTCGAGCACTTCAACTGCGGATCAAAAACTCTTCAAGAGCGAACTGGCCAACAGGTTCCAGCCATCCACCATCACAAACAGCAGAATCTTCAAGGGCGTCGAGATCACCACGGGCGGCAACTGGAACATGCCGATCGAGGTAGTGATCGAGGCGGTGACCATGTCGATCAGCAGGAAGGGCAGAAAGAGGACTGCACCAATCGAAAACCCGGCCTTCAATTCGGAAAGAATGTAGGCGGGGACCACCGCTCGCATGGGCAGATCGTCTGGCTTTTGAGGACGCGGAATCTGTCCCGCGGCAGTAAACAGGGCCAAGTCCTTTTCACGGGCATAGTGCAGCAGAAAGTGCTTCACCGGCTGGGCACCGAGGTCGATCGCCTGCATGCCGGTGATCTGGCCCGCACGGTACGGTTCCACGGCCTGCTGGTCCACCTGGTTCAGCACCGGCGTCATCAGGAACCAGGTCATCATCAGGGCGAGTCCCATCAGCGTTGGATTGGAGGGCGCGGTCTGCGTCCCCAAAGCCTGGCGCAAAAAATGAAAGACCACCATCAGCCGCACCAGCGGAGTCATGGCCATCAGAATCGCGGGCAATAGCGTAATCAGCGTCAGAACAAAGAGAATCGTCCACGGAGTCGAGTCCGCGGGATGAAAGCGTGCATTCAGATCGGGCAGCAGAGGCGCAGGCGCTGCCGCCGCGGCTCGCGCAAAAAACATCATGGCTACCATGAGACCCTCGCCACAGGCGGGGTCCGACCGCGCATAGGCTTTCCCGGATCGCCCTGCCCATCGAGCGCATAAAAAGCAGCCGCGCCTTCCGCCGAGGTGGCCACCAGAAATCGCCGGCCCTCGGCCTCCACCAGGGCCAGCGATTGCCGTGGCGCCAAAGCGATGCGTTCGAGCATCTCGAGGCGCGGTCGCGAATGCTCGGAGCCGCGCAACCGGCCGAGGAGCCACCCCGCCAGTCCTGCTCCCGGTGTCTTGTCCTTGAATTTCCCTTCTTCCATTGCGACTGTCCTTTTCCATTTCTTCCGATTCGGCTTCGTTCAAAAACTGAACGCAGACGCGGCGGCTCAGACTAGCCGAGTTATCCGCACCGCCAGGTTTGAATCGATGACCTCGAACTCGCTCCAGGCCAACTGCACTTCTCCCGCTGCCAGAGGCATGTCCTCATCGGGTGCCCACTGCGTCTCGATCACCTGCTCGGTCGCGAGGTTTAGAAGATTCCGAACCCGAAACTCCCGTAACGGAATCGCAACCTCGAGCTCAACAGGTAATCGGGCCAAGGGGGCGCTGAGAGAAGTTGACTCTTGCTCGCTTGGGTGACGCGGAGTAGGTACCAACGCGCTTTCACCGGGTGCCTGCTCGGTGGGGGTTAACTGCGCCCCGCGTGGCTGCTCGCCTGCTGCCGGCTGCACTGGAGTGGAGGTGGCCATATGCTGAGAATTCATGCAGAAACGTCGCCAGAGAGAAGGGAGAAAGATTGGAATGGCTTAATAAGTGCGAAGTCAGCTTCCCATACCTAGCAGCCTTTCATTCACATCGCTGCTACACTGGAAGTTGATACCCAACTGTGGTCTTTCCGATTTCAACGCCTGAGCGGGACCGGAAACTACGTCGAACCGAGGTCGAAGAATATGCCAAAAGATAACGAAAGCAACAACTTTACCGGGACCAGCCTGCGTTTGAAGATTGGCTTGGCAGAGATGCTCAAGGGTGGCGTCATCATGGACGTGATGAACGTGGAACAGGCCCGCATTGCCGAAGAGGCAGGCGCCACTTCGGTGATGGCCCTGGAACGCGTTCCCGCCATGATCCGCGCCGAAGGCGGCGTAGCCCGCATGGCTAAGCCCAGCCTGATCAAGCAGATTATTCAGGCCGTCTCAATTCCCGTGATGGCTAAGGCACGTATCGGCCACTTTGCCGAGGCGCAGATTTTGCAGGAGCTGGGAGTAGACTTCATTGATGAGAGTGAGGTCCTCACTCCCGCCGACGAGGCGCATCATATTGATAAGCATGCCTTCACCACGCCCTTTGTCTGCGGCGCGCGCAACCTGGGCGAAGCCCTGCGGCGCATCGCCGAGGGCGCGGCCATGATCCGCACCAAGGGCGAAGCAGGAACCGGCGACGTGGTTCATGCCGTGCAACATATGCGCCAGATCACCAGCGAGATGCGCGCGCTGACTGTCCTCTCCGAGCAGGAGCTTTACAAAGCGGCCAAGGACCACCAGGCTCCCTATGAACTGATCCGCATGGTCGCGAAGACCGGCAAGCTGCCAGTTCCCAACTTCTCGGCCGGCGGCATCGCCACCCCGGCCGACGCTGCGTTGATGATGCAACTGGGCGCCGAGGCCATCTTTGTTGGCTCAGGCATCTTCATGAAGGAGCGCGCCACACCGCTTGACGTCGAGAATGATCCAAAGGAGCGCGAAGAGGCTGTTTCACGAGCCAAAGCCATCGTTATCGCCACTACTCACTTCAACGACCCCAAGATTCTGGCCGAAGTCAGCGAGCAGGTCACCGGTACCATGAAAGGTCTCGCGGCCGCCGCCATCGAAGAATCGCAGCTCCTCCAAACTCGCGGCTGGTGAACAAGCTGCGGTGGGCCGCTCGCTATTCGCTCGTCTCACCAAAGCCAAAAGAAACTTACGGGCGGTGCATCTAGTGCGCCAGAAGCGGAGCAATCTATCGCCGACGACTGGCTCGATCTGAAAAAGGAGAACCGGGGTTGACGGAAGAAAGCACGCTGCCACGCATCGGGGTACTGGCCATTCAGGGTGACTACGCAGCACACGCCGACGCGCTGGCTGAATCGGGCGCAGAGCCGGTTGAAGTGCGCAAGCCCGACCAACTCTCTGGCATCGACGGCCTCATTCTTCCCGGTGGCGAATCAACCACCATCCTCCGCTTCCTCGAGAAGCACCATTTTTTCGAAACTTTGGAAGAGTTCTGTGCAACCCATCCGGTCTTTGGTACGTGCGCCGGAGCCATTCTCCTGGCGCGTAAGGTCCTGAATCCTGCGCAGCGCAGCCTTGGCCTGCTCGATGCCACCGTGGAGCGCAACGCCTATGGCCGGCAGATTGATTCAATCATCCTGACTGCCGAAACCGCGCTTCCCGGCGGACCACTGGAAATGGTATTCATCCGCGCTCCACGCATTGTGGAAACTGGCGCCGGTGTTGAGGTGCTGGCGCGTCGTAGCGACGATCCGGTGCTGGTGCGCCAGGGTACCGTGATGGCTGCCACCTTTCACCCGGAACTCTCCGACGACCGCCGGGTTCACCGTCATTTTGTTCAGTTGGTCAAGTCCGCGCGTAAAAACTGATGCGGCAAGCACGGATACACGCCACAAATCCTGCATCCCTTCCATTGCTTCCAAAAATATTCAGGCCATCCACTTTGAATCTCTATGCGTCCAAACCACTGTGAGAGTAATCTGATTCCCACAGAGGCTTCCCATGCCGTCCATTTTTACGCCCAGCCCACCAGAGATCGAGCGAAAAGAGCCGGGAATTGGCGGAAAACCGCCGTTAGACCGACGCCCAACCGGTGGGGGCGGGGGCGGAGATGACGAGTGGAAGAACCAGCGCCGTGGTCCGCGCGAGCTTCTTCACCGCATTCGTTTCTTTGTCTTCTCCTTCCTCGCGGTCGAAATGGTCTTTTTTGCGGTTCTCGTGATGGTCTTCTATGCACGGCAGGTGGGTCTGCACATGGATGTCCGCTCTCACGAGTTGATCGGCGACTGGCATCCCGTGCAACTACCCCCCATACTGTTCCTCAACTCTGCGGCTCTGTTGCTGAGCAGCCTGACGATGGAATGGGCCCGGCGGAGTATCTTCCACGAAATCGACGTGCTTGAGGAGTGGTTGGGACTAGGTCGACCCGCGATGCGCCGTACTCTCCCCTGGGTTGGCGCGACGCTTTTCCTCGGTTTCCTGTTCCTCGCAGGCCAATGGACGGCCTGGAGGCAGTTGACCGCGCAAGGCTTTGCTTTCGACAAAAATGCAACGCCCGCAAGTTACTTTTTCTACCTAATCACCTTTGGGCACGCCGCACACGTGGTTGGTTGCTTAGCCGCTCTGGTCTTCTGCCTCGTTGGACTCGGCTTGCTCCGCCGCGTCGAGTACCGCCAGATCGCCATCGACACCACGGCTTGGTTCTGGCACTTCATGGGTTTGGCGTGGCTCGCGCTTTGGGCCGTGCTGGCTCTTGGTCAGTGACGAGCCCCCCCGCCACTCATCATCAATTGTCCGATTGATTACGGAAAGTAGAAGCCTAGTCGCCAGCCCCGCCCAGGCTTGGTTAGGATGCAGGATTGACCGGCATCGTTCGCCGAAAGTTGGTTCTTCAGGGCACTCGAAATACACCTGGCGGTTAAGCCCCATCAGCAACTGAACTGCCTTGATGCGGCCGTCGTTCGCAAAAAGCGATCCGCTCTCATGGACAAATTCGTCAGTCAGGTATTCAATCGCGTGGCCCAAGATCTCCAGAGCACGCCCCGCCTGCGGAGCGATGTACCGAGGCCGCTTTGAGCGCACCCGGGGCGCACTCGAAGCAGGAAGCAACGCGCTCTCCTTCTCGGAGGGAATGAGATTGCAGGTCGTGGTCGAAGCTGCCATGGTGTTCATCCTTACTCTGCTCTTCGACCGTTGCATCTGCTTTTTCAGATGACAGAGGTGCCGTGTTCCAAAAACGAACTCTGGATTGTGAAGTGCATTTTCGGGAAATGAAGATACCGGCCACACATGAAACCTTCTCCATCCTCAGAAATCTCAATATAGAGAGACGCCAGAACTCACCTTGACGGGATGAGCCTGAAAACCTAATCTCAAACCAGTATCTCTTTGGCCGGAATCGCTTTTCAGTTCCGGCCCCGCGAATCGAATTTTCACGGAGTTCTTCAGACTGGGCGGCGATGATTCCTTACCACTGGCAGTATCTTCCGCTGTTGATGCAGATTCTTGCCGCCTTTGGGCTTTGCCTGGGCATGGTGGGAGCCTCCTGGTTTATCGGTCGGCATCGTAACTCGAAAACCAAGCTGGCGGCTTATGAGTGCGGAATCGAGGCGGTCGGCGACGCGCGAGGACGATTCAGCGTCCGCTTCTACATGGTGGCTGTGCTCTTCATCCTGTTCGACGTGGAAGCGGTCTTCATGATGCCGTGGGCGGTTGTCTACCGCCGCCTCCCCGAGCTTGCCCACGTGTCGAAGTTTTTCGGCTTCTGGGAGATGCTGGTCTACCTCGGCTTCGTAGCCGTCGGACTCTATTACATTGTGCGCAAGGGCATCCTGAACTGGAGCCAGGACAAGGCGGATTTATAGGATGACCGAAACATCCACAATTATCGGCAAAGCAGCCGTCGCTGAAGCTCTGCCCGAGCATCCAGCCGTCAAGGCCGTTCTAGCCTGGAAGCCAGAAGCCCTTACCGACGCCAAATTCGACCGCAATGAGCTGACGCTGACTTTCCGCCCCGAAGAGATTCGCGCTGCGGCTGCCACGATGCAAACTGCTGGTTACAACTTCTTCGAGGACATGACAGCAGTCGACTGGTTCCCGTCATCTCCGCGTTTTCAGTTGAGCTATCACATCTTGTCCCACGCGTATAAAGAGCACATCCGCCTGCGCGTACTGGTCGATGGAGAGAGCCCCTCAGTCGCCTCCATCACGCCCGTGTGGCCTTCCGCCAACTACTATGAACGCGAAGTCTTCGACCTCTTCGGCATTCGTTTTGATGAGCATCCAAATTTGCGCCGCATCCTGATGCCAGACGACTGGACGGGACATCCACTACGCAAGGACTATCCAGTGGAGGGGTATCGCTAATGACCATTTCGAGTGGCACGCCCATCCTGGAAGCTCCGTTGGCCGAAGGCGCAAAAGATCAGCACATGGTCATCAACATGGGGCCGCAGCACCCGGCAACGCATGGCGTGCTGCGCCTGGTGCTGGAGATCGACGGCGAGATTATCGTCCGGCTATACCCGGAAATCGGCTACCTGCATACCGGCATCGAGAAAACCTGTGAAGCGAAGTTCTATCAGCAGGTCGTCCCGATGACCGACCGTATCAACTACCTTGACCCCCTCTCCAACAATCTCTGTTATTGCCTGGCCGTGGAAAAGCTGCTTGGCCTTGAAGCTCCGGAGAAAGCCCAGTGGCTTCGCGTGCTGCTGGTGGAGTTGAGCCGAATCAACTCGCATCTGATTTGGCTTGGCACGCACGCCATGGACATTGGCGCCCTGACAGTCTTTCTCTATACTTTTCGCGAGCGCGAAGATATTCTCCGTCTCTTTGAGGCCGTCGCAGGCCAGAGGATGATGACCAGTTATTTCCGCATCGGCGGCCTTTCGATGGAGCCGCCTCTGGATTTCCTTGACCGCGTGCAGGCCTTTATCAGAACCTTCCCGGAAAAGATTGACGAGTACGCCAACCTGCTCACCGGCAACCCAATCTTCAGGAACCGTTTGATAGGCGTAGGCCATCTCTCTGCGGCCGATGCCATCGCACTGGGAGTTACCGGCCCGCCTATGCGCGCCTCTGGAGTTGATTTCGATCTGCGCCGTGACATGCCTTACTCCGGCTATGAGAAATTCCAGTTCAACGTTCCCATTTCCACCGGTTGCGATTGCTGGGCGCGGTATGAAGTTCGCTTGGTCGAGATGCGCGAGAGCGTGAAGATTATTCAGCAGGCGTTGGACGGAATGCCCGAAGGGCCCGTCAAGGCCGATGCACCGAAAATCGTCCTGCCCGACCGCGAGAAAATGAAGACCCAGATGGAAGCCCTGATCCATCATTTCAAGATCGTCACCGAGGGCTTTGAAGTTCCAGCCGGCGAAGTCTACCAGGGTATTGAAGCGGGACACGGTCAGACCGGCTACTATGTGGTTTCCGACGGCACGGCGAAACCTTACCGTGTCCACATGCGCTATCCATCGTTCGCCACTTTGCAGGCGCTTGAAACCATGTGCAAGGGCCGCATGTTGGCCGACGTGGTAGCGATCATCGGCTCCATCGATATTGTGTTGGGAGAAATTGACCGTTGAGTTCTCCGCCGGTTCACACTCTCGAGCAGGCGTATGTCGAATTTTGGGTTTCACTTGCCTCCTTGCTCCGAAGCTACACCGCGGCGCACGGACTGCACGGCAACCGGCAGGCGACGGTGGAGCTGGGTGAAGAACGAATTCTGGTGCGGCACGGCGACGATTGGCTTGAATTAACCCGCAATGACGCCAAGGTGAATTGGCAGCGCGAAGATGGAAAGACGGGAATGTTGGAATTGACTGAAGCTGGAACGTTGCGTGGCGAAGCAGGCGAGGAAGAAATGGATATGGCAGCCGAAAGATGGGCGCGGGACCTGATGCGAGAGTTGCCGCAGGAGTTGAAGCGATGAGCCCTGAAACCATGACGCTGTTTTCGCCCACGTTGGCAGCCCGCTTTGACGCACTGGTCCAGAAGTATCCGGTCAAGCGTTCCGCGCTGGTCCCCATGCTGCTCTACGCTCAGGATGAGATCGGTTATCTCTCCGACGCTGTCATCGCCGAAGTGGCCCACCGCATTGGCATCACCCAGCTCGACGTCCGCGACGTGGCCAGCTACTACTCCATGCTGCGCTTCAAACCGATCGGCAAATACAACGTGCAGGTCTGCACCAACATCAGTTGTATGTTGCGCGGCGGCTACGAACTCTACGAACGCTTCCAAGAGGAGCTTGGCATCGGCGACAAAGGCGTCACAGCTGACGGCGTCTTCTCCCTCGAAGAAGTCGAATGCATCGGTGTCTGTTGCTGGGCTCCGGCCATTCAGGTCAACTACGACTTCCACGACGAGCTGAGCCCTGACCATGTGCCGGGAATCCTGGCCGGATATCGTGGTAAAGCGAAGGCCTTGGCCTCCAGCAATGGGTCTTCGCCGCTGGCGCGGAAAACGGAAGGGACGAATACCAATGCCTAGACTCGTCTCCCATCCCGATGAAGTGAAGATCGTCACCAGTCGCTTCGGCAAAGGTGCGGCAAAGATCGAGCGTTATCTCGAACTTGGCGGCTATGAAGCTGCAAGAAAGTGCCTGGCGCAGGGCCCCGACTGGATCATCACCGAGATGAAGGCTTCGGGCCTGCGCGGACGCGGAGGTGCGGGTTTTCCAACCGGTCTCAAGTGGTCCTTTGTTCCCAAGCAGAATCCCAAACCAAAGTACGTGCTCGTTAACGGCGATGAGAGCGAGCCTGCAACCTGCAAGGATCACTTGATCTTCTTGCATGATCCGCACGCAATCATCGAAGGCACCATCATCGCCGGCCTCGCGATTGGGGCCAAGTTAGGTTTCATTTACTTGCGCGGCGAGTACCGATATCTTCTGGAAATTATGGAGAAAGCTGTCGCCGACGCCTACGCAAAGGGTTTTTTGGGCAAGAACATCTTCGGCTCCGACACGGAATTCGAGGTCATTACTCAGACCGGCGCTGGTGCCTATGAAGTCGGCGAAGAATCGGCACTGATGGAGTCGCTCGAGGGCAAGCGTGGCGTTCCGCGAATCAAGCCGCCATTTCCTGCCGTCGTTGGCCTTTACGGTGGTCCCACCGTCATCAATAACGCTGAGACCATCGCCTCTGTTCCGCACATCATTGATATGGGCGGGGCGGCCTATGCGGCTGTCGGTTCGGAACGCAACGGCGGAACGCGTCTCTTCGGTCTTAGCGGGCACGTCGAGCGCCCCGGAATCTACGAACTGCCTATGGGCTACAACCTGAAAAAGATGATCTACGAAGTTGGCGGGGGCGTTCGTGGCGGACGCAAGTTGAAGGCCGTGGTTCCCGGCGGCTCTTCGACTCCAGTCCTCCTGCCGTCCGAGATTGAGGATCTCGGCATGGACTTCGACCAGGTCGGCAAAGCGGGCTCCATGCTCGGCTCGGGCGGTGTTGTAGTTATCGACGACCAAACCTGCATCGTGGAATTCGCGCTGCGCACCATCAGTTTTTATCAACACGAGAGTTGCGGCTGGTGCATCCCATGCCGCGAAGGTACAGACTGGCTCAAGAAATCTCTCACCCGCTTTCACGCAGGCTTCGGTGTTGCCAAGGACATTGACAACATTCAATACCTTGCCGAAAACATGATGGGCCGCACCTTCTGCCCGTTGGGCGACGCAGCGGCGATGCCGACGATAGCCTTTGTAAAGAAGTTTCGCAAAGAATTTGAGGACCACCTGAACGGCAAGCCCTGCCCGTTCGCCAAACACGCAGAAATGGCCGTGATTTAAGGGCGTTGGAGAAGAATGGCAGACGTAACCTTCACAGTCGATGGAAAGAAGCTGACGGCTCCCGCGGGGACGCTGCTGATTGAAGCCTGCCGCAAAGCGGGCATCGAGGTTCCGGCCTTCTGCTACTACCCCGGCCTCAGCCTGCAGGCAGCCTGTCGCATGTGCGTTGTGCGTCAGGAAAAGGTTCCCAAGCTGCAAACGGCCTGCACCACCACGGTCGCCGAGGGCCAGGTCTTCGTTACTGAATCCGCAGAGATCGTTCAGGCGCGCAAAGCTACCATTGAGCTGCTTCTCGGCAACCATCCCCTCGACTGTCCCGTCTGCGATGCCGGTGGCGAGTGCGAACTGCAGGACATGACCTTCAAGTACGGCGCGGGCGAAAGCCTCTACGCCGAGGCCAAGCAGCACCGCGAAGAGCAGCAATGGTCTCCTGCCGTCTTCTATGATCGGCCGCGTTGCATCCTCTGTTATCGCTGCGTCCGCATGTGCGGCGAAGGCATGGATGTGTGGGCGCTTGGCGTACAGAATCGCGGCGTGCGCTCGGTGATTGCACCTAACGGTGGCGACCAGCTCGACTGCGAGCAGTGCGGCATGTGCATCGATGTTTGCCCCGTCGGCGCGCTCACCAGCGGCAGCTACCGCTATAAGACCCGCCCTTGGGAAATGAACCATGTGTCGACGGTGTGCACACATTGCGCCGACGGCTGCAAAGTCACGCTCGGTGTGCGACAGGCGAACGATGGTTCTGAGATTGTGCGTGCCGATAATCGCGACAAGAGCGGTATCAACGGGGACTTTCTTTGCGCCAAAGGCCGCTTCGGTTTCGATTTTGTAGAAAGCCCCGAGCGGCTCTCCAAGCCTCTGGTGCGCAACGCTGAGGGCAAGCTGGAACCCGCCACATGGGAGCATGCATTGCGTTTCGCAGCCGGCAAGCTTAAGGAAATCCGCGATACAAAGGGCGGCGCGTCCATCGGCGTCATTGGTTCCAATCAGACCACCAATGAAGAAAACTATCTGTTGCAGAAGTTTGCGCGCACGGTTCTGAACACCAACAACATCGATCACGAGCGCACCACGGATTACGCATCCTTTGCCCGCGCGATTGCTGGCCACAAAGATAAAACAGTCAGCCTACGCGGTATTGCGTCGGCCCCGGCGATCCTGCTGATTGGCGGCAATCCCACCGATGAGCATCCGCTACTGGCATGGGAATTGCGCACCAACGTCCGCCTGAACCGCGCTCGACTCTACATCGCCAACACAAAGCCCATCAAGCTTGAGCGACAGGCGAAAGCCACTGTGCAACTGCCTGCGAGCGGTTACGACAATCTCCCCGCGTTTCTCGACACCAGCAATACCGACTTCAGCAAAGCAGTGTTGGCTGAAGAATCGCTCATCGTCATCTTTGGTCAGGAGTATCGCGGCCCAGCCATTGAAACCCTCGTCGCCTGGGGATTGAAGCGCGGCAATGTTCGCTTTGCCTATCTCGGCGACCACGCAAACTCGCACGGAGCCGCTGATATGGGGCTCTTCCCTGATCTGCTTCCTGGATACATACCGGTTTCCGCTCCCGGCGCCTTTGCCGAGTATCCCGGCCTGCCGAATACGCCGGGCAAATCTCTGACAGCCATGTTTGATGCAGCGGGTAAAGGTGAGTTGGGCGCACTGCTCGTGGTCGGCGCGAATCCAGTATCAACTCTTGGTGTCGATCCCACTATCCTGAAGAGCACTTTCGTCGTAGCGCAGGACATCTTCCTCACCGAGACCGCGGCCTTGGCCGACGTAGTGTTTCCGGCCGCCAGTCTCTATGAGAAGACAGGCACGGTGACCAACGCCTTCGGCGATGTACAGCTTGCGAAAAAGGCAGCCGACCGCGCAGGCGTCAAGCCCGACTTCGAAATCCTTGTGCGGCTCGCGGGCGGCATGGGCGTGGATGTCAAGACGCTCGTCCCCTTCGGCAAAGGCAGCGTAACAGCCGACCTGGGTCAATCGCGCGGCGTACAGTCGGGTGAGGCAGATCGCCACGCCGTCTGGCTTGCAGCCAACAACCTCGAACCAAAGCTCAGCCCCTTCGACCCCCTCGCCACCCTCGATGAGATCGAGCGATTGGTCTCCGGCTATACACTCGACCGGCTCAATCTTTTCGGCGGCAACGATGTTCGCACCGAGCCGGGTTTTGTGCCCGTTTCAAATCTGGCAGTAGTGCAACCCGCACGCGTCGCACCCGCGCATGATGGCCTGTTTACCTCAGGCACCCTCGGTCGGTACAGCCCGGCGCTAAAAGAACTCGAACAGCATCAGGCGCACGAACTGGCAGAGTCTGCGGCAGACTAATAGTTTTTTAAGTCAGTTTTAACTAGGTGAGCGAAAAGCAACCGCAGGTCCTTCGACTCGCTACGCTTCGCTCAGGAGAAAGCAAGTGACGATCTTACAATTCTTCCTGTGGAGTCTGCTCAAAGTGGCCGTGGTCACGGTGGTGACGCTCATGAGCGTTGCCTACACCGTGCTCCTTGAACGGAAGCTGGTCGGCCGCATCCAGAACCGCTGGGGACCAAGCCGCGTGGGACCATTCGGCATGCTGCAGCCGCTGATGGACGGTGCCAAGCTCTTCTTGAAGGAAGACATGATTCCCACGGACGTCTACCGTCCGCTGTATCTACTCGCGCCCATCATCGCACTGGGATGTGCGCTCATCTCCGTCGGCGTAGTTCCTTTCGGCGAGCCAAACGTCGGACCCGCCGGTATGCATCTGTTTGAAATTGCCGACGTGAACATTGGGCTGCTGGTCATTCTGGGCATTACTTCCATCGGTGTCTACGGCATCGCGCTGGCCGGGTGGTCCTCGAACAACAAGTATTCGCTGATGGGCTCGCTACGCTCGTCCGCGCAGTTAATCAGCTATGAGTTGGCGCTTGGGCTTTCGTTGGTAGGCGTTGTGATGCGCGCTGGATCGCTGAATCTAAGGGTCATTGTCGAGAGCCAAGCGGCGAAGGGCATTGCCTCATGGAACGTCTTCGGCGGGTTTCAGTTTCTCGCATTCTTTATCTACCTGATGGCTGCCTATGCAGAGACCAATCGCTCGCCGTTCGACTTGCCTGAGGCTGAAAGCGAACTCACTGCGGGCTATCACACCGAATACAGTTCCATGAAGTTCGCCATGTTCTTCATGGCTGAATACGCAAACATGATTACTGTAGGCTGCGTCGCCACGCTACTCTTCCTCGGCGGATGGACCAGTCCGTTGGGCGACCTGATGCCCGCACCGCAGAACATCATTGCCCATGCGCTGTTTCCCATCTTCTGGTTCGTGCTTAAGGTCTTCTGTTTCCTGTTTCTCTATGTATGGGTGCGCGGCACACTGCCCCGCTTCCGCTACGACCAGTTGATGAACTTCGGTTGGCGCGTCCTAATGCCACTGGCTATTTTGAACATCGTGGGAACAAGCCTCTGGCTCGCCTATCGCTGAGGCAACAGATTTGCGATTGAAATTGGTCGATGGCGCTCTGAAGCGTTGCTAGCTCGGAACGGCCAGCAGCGCACCCCAGTTTAGTCCCGAACCAAACGCAGAAAAGACAAGCGGACCTGAAATTGCTGCATGTCCGCGATGCCATTCATCCGCGGCAATCAGCAGCGACGCCGAAGAGGTGTTTCCATAGTTTTCAATATTGGTGAAGAAGCGCTCCAGCGGCGCTTTCACTGACTGCACAACACGTTTAATCAGATTCAGGTTTGCCTGATGCAATAGGAACGCTTCGACGTCAGAAGCGGCGACCTGATTACGCGAGAGCAGCTCGTTGATGGCTCGCGGAATCTTGCGTGAGGCCTGCATGATTACAGCCTGGCCATCCATGCGAAACTGCCCGTCCCGTACGAAGATCGTCTCCGATGAAGCGCCGTCAGTGAACAGGCAGGAGTCCGTAATGCGCGCAAAGCCAGATTCGGCATCGATCAATGCCGCCCCCGCCCCGTCGCCAAATAGAATCGCCGAATTCTTGTCGTCTGGATTAAGCGCAATCCGGCGAGACATGATCTCCGTACCCACCACCAGCACGCGACCGAACTTCGACGCAAGCTCCGCAGCGAGAATCAGTCCGATTAACGACCCGGCTGACGAAACAGGAATGTCGAGTGCAGGCGTTGCGCTGAGGCCGAGTCCAGAAGCGATCTCGCAGGCTGGTCCAGGACAGAACCGCTCGCTCGACCCACTCGCGACCAGAATCATTCCAAGATCCGCCGAAGTTATGCCCGCTTTCTCGAGGCAATCCTCCGCAGCTAGCAACCCGATTCCGGCTACCGTGTCCGAATCGGACGCGTACCGTCGCTCTTGAATGCCGGAAACCTCAAGAATCCACTCTGGCGTCGCATTCACGAGCGACGCGATCTCGTCATTGCTGACGCGGCGCTGCGGAAGCCACGACCCAAAGCCGCGGAGATAGGCCATGAGTTATACCTTGCAAGCAAGGTAGGTTTGGACCTTGCCGATGGTATCGAACTTACGTGCCGATAAGTCGGAGTCAGGAATGGTGACTCCGAACTCCTCTTCCAGGCCGGTAACAAAGTCAGTAAGTGCGAAGGAGTCCAACAAACCCGAAACAAACAGCGACTCATCCGGATCGGGATTAATATCTTTCCCAGTAACTTGCTTGAGAACTTTAAGGATTCGAGCCTGTGGCTCCATCTTTCGCTCCTTGTCCTGTCTCATTGCCGGCTGAGTTCTTTTCCTTGAAGGCCTGATAGCCGGTCATCAGGTCTGCCACCAGTGCATCGGCCAGCGCCCGGTACCCTTCGCCCGTAAAGTGCGTATGGTCCGGTTGCGCCCAGCCGGCATAGACCCATTGCTGCATCGCCCCCAGTCCGCCCATGCGCTCGCGTTGGTCCCAGTAAGCACATCCGTGGGTACGGCAAACGGCGCGCTGTGCCTGAACAATCCGCTCCGTGCCCGGGTAGGGGTGCCACGCACGGTGCTGCGCCACGGAGCGGTCCGGAGGGCCCACCACGAGGATCGATGACTCTGGCACATACTGATGAATCGTGTCGATAATCGAGGCAAAGGTCTGCTGATAAGTCTCCTCGTCCCAGAACGAGCTTGCGGCCTCATTGGTTCCGTAGGCCAGTACGATCAAGGCCGGGGAGTTATCTTTAAGATAGCGCGAGAAAAGCGTCTGATCCCATTTGAGAATCAGCGGGGCCTCGGCACCATTAATGCCGAGCGATTCCCATGTAACTCCAGGCTGAGTCGCAACCCATCCCAAAAGTGTTACTGGCGCGCTCTGTTCCGTAGTCACTTCGAAGTGGTGGTCGCCTGCCGGGCAGATATAGCTGAAGGTGCCGGGAGCTGTGGCCGGTGCATCCGTCTCGATCTCCACCGGGTCGCCACCATTGTCAGTGAAGCGGAGGCTGCCACCGCCGGGCTGTTCCAGATACTGTAGTTCGAGTGTGGAGCAAGGTGCATCCAGGGTCACCCACTCTCCCGCGCGTTCGCTTGAGATGCTGATACCGCCTAGACCCGTCTCACCGCTGCCGAGTTGCAGAAACTTGTTTCCCTGCGTCTTCCATCCTGTCGACTGCGACCGGCTTGAACCCAGAATCCTATACCCCGCAAACGGATGCCCCGCGTAAGAGTAACCAATACCTCCGTCGCCAAACTGCTGCTGGAAAACGTGCCGGGCTTCGCCCGTAAACATGTCCGCCGCAGTGTGCGAGTCGCCAAACTGCAACACGCGCACTGTGCTGGATTGCGCCCCCGGTTCTTTCATCCCCGATTCATGGGATTCCAATTGCGCATAGAACCCATCAAGTTGCGACGTGTAAGCAAACGCCTGCGGTGCCGGCTCCTTCAGCTCGGTGCTGATTTCCTCAATCAGCGCAGCCCTGTGTGCAGAGTCTAGGCGCGCACCAACGTAGTAGTGCACGCGGGCTCGCATGCGGGAATGCGATACCCTTCCGGCCGCAGCTCTTCCCTTCGCCGCCGATGCGGTCCCATGCGGTTTTGCACTCGACTGGCTGTTCGCCGGAGCGTGGTGTTTCTTTTTCGCTGTCGCGCCTGACAACAAATATGCGCTCCCCACCGCAAGCAGCAACACGGTAAGAATGGACGCACTGAGCCGAATAGGAAAGCGCAGAATCATTTCGTCCTGGCCTTCCTGCCGGCTTGCTTTGTGGCATGTCTGGAGGGTGGCGATGCTTGAGCTGCGGCCGCCTTCAGCGTCGGTGCGGGATTTACGGCTGGCAGGCCAATTCCGTGTTGCATCTTCCATCGATTGTATCCCAGCCCCAATTGCTCCACGAAGAGGCTGGCCACAATGGTGGCACCCTGCGGCGTTGGATGCAGGAAATCCGCCGTCACCAACCGCGGGCTGGCCACATACCAACGTGCCATCGTGCCATCGCCGCCCATCGCATCATACGTATCAAAGAAGGCGCAGTGCGACTCGGCGGCCACCTGGCGTTGAATGGCAACGATCTCGGGAATCGTGCTCATGGTTTCAATGTCGTTCAGTCCGCTGCGTTCCCCGCGATCCATCGGGCTCATGATCAGTATCGGCACACCGGGAGCGGCTTGACGCACGCGCTGTACAGCCAGACGCAATTCCGCCGGGTATTGTTTGTGAACGAATGCACCGAAACTGCTTTCGTTCGAGCCGTAATTGATGACCACCAGCGCCGGTGCGGCACGGTCGAGTTCCTGCTTCCACAGAACCGGCTGCAAAACGCGGGCCAACACGGAAGTGGTTGCCCCGTTCAGCCCTAGGCTGTCGTAAAGCAAGCCGCTCTCCCCACGACGAAAACTCGCCCCGAACAGCGTGATCGTTCCCGAGGTGGGCCGAATTGAAACCACTTTCGTTCCGGCAGGCAAATCCACTTGAACCGAGCCTGTAGCCTGCGTGTCTGAGGCGGTTGTCTGCTCCACAATCCGCTGGTCGTCCGCCTCCACGGAAAACGAGCCACCGCCGGGCTTGGTCAGGTACTCGACATCCACCACTGTCTGCTGCGCTTCAGTCAGCTTGAATTTGCTCCAAGCACCGGATTGTCCCTCAAAGGCTGCTCCACCCAACCCGTAGACTCCCTCACGCATCAGGCCGACTCCGGTGCGCATCTTCCAGCCGTGGTCGCTGATCTCGACGCCGCGATGGCCGTACCAGGCCCACGGCTTGGCGATCAATGTGTAGCCGCGTCCCGCGTCTCCAAACCGGCTCTGCAATTGGGCGCGCACGTCGCCGGTAATCAAGTCGGCAGTGGTAGGCGAGTCGCCATAATGCAACACCGTCACCACGCCGCTCCCTTTACCTTGTTCCAGTTTCCAAAGCGCAGCGAAAAACGGATCCAGACTGTTGGTGTCGTCCGCAAACACCGGAGAAATCGGCGGGAGCTTCTCGTTGTGTTGAACCTTTGGCGCAGTTGGAATCACCGGAGCAGGCGGCTGAGGCCAGCGCAGCCGAAACGTCTCTGCCAAAATAGCCGGGGCGAGTCCCTTTCTGTGGTCCACGCCTTGGCGCCAACCTGCCAGCGCAGCCACAATCACCAGCAGGGCAAATGCCGTCTTAGACGGAAAACGCGCGACGCCCTCGGCCTGGCGAGGGCTGGGTTGCTGCGCGGCCTGTTCGGAAAAATCAAAAATTGCCATACACAAAGGGAGCGGAACCGCGGCCCGCCAGCGTTTGAATCATCAGAATCAGGGCCGCCATGGCTAGTCCCTGCACCCAGAAAGGTGTGCGAGCCGCCACACCTGCCGAAATCTCGTACCAGCGCGGCGGAAAGCAATGTATGACCGCGGCAATCGCCAGTACGCCCAGCACCAGCGGTGTCAGATTCTCCGTCGACCAGGTCAGCGCCCCCAGGCTGCGGAGGATGGCCAGTGCATTTTCAAGAGAACTGGCCCGGAAGAAAATCCAAGTGAAGCAGACAAAGTGGAAGGTCAACAGAATTCCCAGACCTTTGGCCCACCAGTAAGGAGTCGGGATCTTGCGCCGCAGCTTCCAGGCAAACACCACCCCCAGCGCAAGCCCGTGCAACATACCCCAAATCAAAAAGTTCCAGGAAATCCCATGCCACAGCCCGCCCAGAGTAAAGGTGATCAGGAAGGCGTAGCTATACGAAATCAGTGGATGTTTACGCCGCTTGGGAAGCGGGTCGAAGACGTAGTCACGCAGCCACTCAGAAAATGTGATGTGCCACCGGCGCCAGAATTCAGCCACATTGACCGCAAGGTACGGTTGGCGGAAGTTCTCCGGCAGCCGGATCCCGAGCAGCAGAGCCGCGCCCATGGCAATATCCGTGTAGCCGGAAAAATCGAAAAAGAGCTGCAGCGCGTAGCCGTAAACACCTACCAGCGTCTCCACGCTCGAGTAGAGCGCCGGGGTATCGAAGACGCGGCCCACCAGGTTGTTGGCCAGGTAGTCTGCAATCAGCAGCTTTTTCACTAGGCCAATGGCTATCAATAGCAGTGCTCGCCCGCCGTCTTCGGCTCTCAAGGCAAAGGGCTTGGAGAACTGCGCGAGCAGCTTGCCCTGTCGTGGAATGGGCCCCGCCGTTATAGACGGGAAAAACAGCGCGGAAGCTAGATACGTCAGGCAGGTCTGCGTCGGCTGCATTTCGCCCAGATAGAGATCGATGGTGTAGGTAAGCGATTGAAAGCAATAAAACGAGAGGCTCAGGGTGAACAGCCAGGCAAAGCGCCCAGATGTGAGCAGGGGAACCAGTTTCAACCCCACAAGCAGCCCCAAATTGATCGCCAGCGAGGCTCCAAGCAGGGCCTTACGAACCGCTGGGCGTTCCGACTGTCCTAATCCAAGACCAATAAAGTAGTCTGTGCATGCCGCCAGCGGCAGCACCAGGTAGATCAGGCTGAATCGCGCAAGGAAAAACAGGTTTGCGGCTACCAGCACCGCCAGTTGGAGCCGGCGAGACCCGGTAGCGATCCAGTAAAGCAGGCAAACCGCGCTGAGAAAGACAAAAAAAGGAGCCGCACTGACCAGCATGGAAAGATTCCAGACTCAATTCTCTATTCAGGGCACGCGCTGCAAGCACTGCCCTGTCATGGATAATCGTGAAGCTTCACGCGCCTCGGGAAATTGACCCGAGGTGAAGAAACTCATTGCAGGAACACACTTAATCAACTTGTCTATCTATACTAGAGGTTCAACCCAGGCGAGCGAGAGTGAGTTATGGGTCACGAGCCGCAATTACCTCGACTGAGCTGGGATACGGGAGCACGGATTCGGGCGCTCGGGGCAACCCATTGGCAAAATGCTGAATCTACATGAATTGGTCTTGCAATGCCGTGGAGTTTTCGCTCTGTCTCCGGCCTTCGCAGGTTGAATTACTTCATATTGCATCCCCCAGCCTAGGTTTTAACCATCATGAAATCAAGAAGTTAACCGGAAAGGCTCGATACCCCCCCTCTGATCCCCCCTTCTGAAGAGCAGATTTGCACGTATATTTCTCGCCAACATGTAGGGGAAATCAGTATCGAGTTGGTAAAATGGGCGGATGGTAATTCGAAGGAAGACACGCAATACGACCTTGAAGAATCCGCTTGGGATTTGTCTCATGGCAGGGGCTTCATCCGTTGCGCTGGCCGGTGCGGTGGTATTCTTCGCCACTCCCTCAGTGCAGGCAGATGCGCGGCTTTCCAACCCCGCTTCTATGGCTCCCCCGGGTGCTCCGGCCTTGAGCCCGACGCCAGCCCCTCTGGCGCCGAAAACTGCAGCCTTTGGGAGGAAGGATATCCTGAGAGGCATCGCTTCCTGGTACGGTGAGGTGCGAAACGGTCACCGCACAGCCAGCGGCGAGCGGTTTGATATGTATGCCATGACGGCCTGTCACCCAACTTTGCCCTTTGGGACAAAGGTGAAGGTGGTCGACCTCAAAACGAACAAATCTGTCGTTGTACGGATCAACGATCGCGGCATCCTTTCCGAGGGACGCATAATCGACCTTTCCTATGCCGCCGCCGAGGAATTGAACATTACGAAGTCCGGCTTGGCTCCAGTGAAACTCGAAGTCATCTCCCTGGGCCGCACCCATCAGAGGAAATAGACCCTCTCCCACAGCAGAAAGAAGCGGCCAGCCCTCGGGCTGGCCGCTTTGCGTGCTCCAGCCGCATTTCCGGCTCGACAGCACTGTCATTTTTGTGCCCCGGCGCGGTCGGCATCTCCAATCCGTGATGAGGGTCACCGCACTCCCCCGCTGCAGGCGAAGATCATTCTCCCAGAATGGCTAACGCCATCTCGCAGAGGAGTCCTGTGGCCCGTTCCCGGTTGCCGCTGTTGCGAAGAATATCGCAAATCTTCTTCTTGCTCGTGTTCGTTGCACTGTTGATCTTTACATCGCTGCGCCCGGTTCCTGGAGCTGTGGGCGACATCCACATGCGCGCCCCGGTTCGACTCTTCTTCGAGCTCGATCCCCTGATCGCCATTGCCAACGCCCTTGCCGGGCATGCCCTTTATCGTGGCCTGCTGCTCTCCCTGGTCATTCTGGTCCCCACTCTCTTTCTCGGCCGTTTTTTCTGCGGCTGGATCTGCCCCATGGGCACCCTCCAGCATTTCGTCGGCAACCTGCCCTCTGAAGCCAAACACGGCAAGCAGCGTATCGAATCCAACCGCTACAAGCGCTGGCAAACCGGCAAATATGTCGTTCTCATCGCAGGCCTCATAGCCGCCTGCTTCGGCTCGGCAGCCATCGGTTGGCTCGACCCCTTCAGCCTCCTCGTTCGCTCCATCGGTCTCTCTCTGCTTCCAGCATTTAACGTAGCAGTCCGCGCGGTTCTTTCTCCTCTTGAGCACAACCACATCGCGGCCGTCAAAGCCACCGGAGAAACCCTTCACTCCGTACTCCAGGCCACGGTCCTCGATTTCCGACAACCCCATTTCGCCCAAAGCCTCATCCTCGGCGTCCTCTTTCTCGCCATTGTTCTGGCCAGTTTCCACATCACCCGCCTCTGGTGCCGTGGCCTCTGCCCACTCGGTGCCCTGCTGGGCGCGGTCTCCCGCTGGTCAATACTCGGCTTGCACAAAGATCCGTCAGCCTGCGATAAGTGCAACCGGTGCCTGCTCCATTGCCAAGGTGGCGACGACCCCATCGGCGGCGCACCGTGGCGCAAGTCTGAGTGCCTCATGTGCATGAACTGCGTCGGCTCCTGTCCGCATGACAGCCTCACCTTCCGCCTCTTTCGCAATGAACATGAAGTCGTCTCACCGGACCTGGGCCGTCGCCGCACCGTCACGGGGCTCGTCGCCGGCGCAGCCATTGTTCCCCTCATGCGCGCCAACACCGCTCTCGGAAAAGACCGCCATGAGCGCCTGCTCCGTCCACCCGGCTCTCTCGATGAGTCCGATTTTCTCTCCCGCTGCATCCGTTGCGGCGAGTGCATGAAGGTATGCCCGAACAACGCTCTCCATCCTACCCTTGAAGAAGCCGGGATCGAAGGACTCTGGTCTCCCACGGTTGTCCCGCGCATCGGCTATTGCGAACCCAGTTGCACGCTCTGTTCTGAAGTCTGCCCGACCGGCGCAATTTGGCAAATCACTCCCAAAGAAAAAGGATGGGTAGTCGGTGTCGGCCAGCAGGACCGTCCTGTTCGCCTGGGCACGGCCTTCTATGACCGTGGCCGCTGCCTGCCTTGGGCCATGGCCACCGATTGCATCGTCTGCGAGGAGTGGTGCCCTGTCTCGCCCAAGGCAATCTATGTCCAGGAGGCGGAAGTAATCGACTCCGCCGGCAACACAAAAACCCTCAAGCAGCCGCGCATCGATCCCAGCCGCTGCGTCGGCTGCGGCGCATGCGAATACGCCTGTCCGCTTCAGGAGCATCCGGCGGTCTACGTGACTAGCATCGGCGAAAGCCGCTCGCCCGCCAGCCAGATCCTCCTCAACCGCAAATAGAAGGAGACCTCCTCTGATGTCCTGCGTTCCTTGCACCTCTCACCTGAAAAACCTCACGCTGGCCATCGCTGCCATCGCGCTTCTGACTGCCGTAGTCGGCTGCAAAAAGGCCTCAATCAATCCGTTTCCTGCTTCCGGCGCAATCTCCGGTTGGGACAAAACCAGCGACACCCGCGTCTTTGCCGCTAAGAATCTCTGGCAATACATTGACGGAGACGCCGAGCAATACATCTCCGCAGGAGTCGTCTCCACGTCAACCTCCGATTACAAGTACCAGGGCCAATTGGAAGCCGTCGTCGACGTGTACACCATGAGCGATACGGCGGGCGCATCCAAAATCCTCGCCACCGGCCAAACCAAAGACGCTAAAACTGTAACCCTGGGCGATGCCGGTGTGGCTTACGCGCAGAGCATCATCTTCCGCAAAGGCCCTAGTCTAGTTCGCATTGTTGCCTACGAATCCACGCCCCGCACGCAGGATGCCCTTTTGGCTCTAGCGCACGGCGTGGAAGCGAAACTCTAAATCATTTCCGAAATCGGGTTCCCGCTCTCGCCCCTGCGAGCGTGGAAACAGAAAGATCAAAGGTGAGGGTCGCTATGAATAACCGCCGCGAGTTTCTCAAAACTACAGCCACGGGAGCTTTCCTGCTAGGTGCGCAGAGCCGCCTCGGCCTGGCCGCAGTTCTTGACCGGGACACCAAATCCAAAGTCGTCGTCGCTCGTGATCCTGCGCTCCACGGACCCGACGGCCAAATTGATGAAAAGCGCGTCCTGGTTCTCCTCGATCGCGCCATGGCCGCCTACACTGGCCGCGAGCACCCTGTCGAAGCCTGGAAGCATATCCTGCCCCAGGGGCCGGGCAAGATCATCGGCCTCAAGACCAACGGCCTCGGTGGCAAGGGAATCTCAACCCATCTCGCTCTCGTTCTGGCCGTGTGCGAGCGTCTTCAGCAGGCAGGCGTCAAGCCCGGCGAAATCATTGTCTGGGATCGCAACGCCCGCGACCTCGAAGCCTGCGGCCTCACCATCAACTCTGACCCCAGCCGAGTTCGCTGTTTCGGCTCAGACGTCTCCGGATTCGAAGACGAGCCCGTGACGTTTGGCTCCGCCGTCAATGTCAAGCTCTCCAAAATCCTTACCCGCGAGTGCGACATGGTCATCGGCCTGCCCATTCTCAAAGACCACAGCATGGCTGGCGTTACCTTCGCGATGAAGAATATGTACGGTGTAGTCCAGCATCCGCAGGAACTCCACGCCGGTGGCTGCAATCCCTGCGTGGCTGATTTGAATTGCATACCGGTAGTTCGTCAGAAAGTCCGCTTCACCATCGGCGACGCTATCTCCTCGGTTTACGATGGCGGTCCCGGTTTTCATCCTGAACATCTCTGGCAACCGAACGCTCTCATCGTTGGCGAAGATCGCGTAGCCCTCGATCACACCGCGTGGCAAATGCTTGAACGCAAGCGCGCCGAGGAAGGCATGCCCACATTCGAGGCTGCTGGCCGTCCGCCGCGTTACATTGCCACTGCCGCCGACGTTGAACACAAATTAGGCGTCGACGATCCTCAGCGTATTCATCTGATGGAAATCTGACCGGGAGAAGAACCATGGCCTGCGAAACCAATCCGATCCCGCAGCTTTCGCTCATGACGAGACGCGAAGCCATGCTCCAATTACTCCGCGTCGGTGGGGTAGCTGCGGGTGCATCCGTGGCTGCTGTCTGGCTCAGCGAGCACAGCGTCCGCCCGGTCCCTGCCATGGCTGAACACGTACGTCGCGATCATCGCATCTCATCGAGCCAAAGCGGTAACCCCCCGCAATCTCCGCACCTCACCGTCGTCCAGGGCGGCGAACCGCGCGCCCTCGTCCAGCGGGCCCTTGAAGACCTCGGTGGCATACACCGCTTTGTCGGCCGTCAGGATGTGGTCGTTCTCAAGCCCAACATTGCTTGGGACCGTACACCAGAGCAGGCTGCCAACACCAATCCTGAGGTCGTCGCTGAAGTCGTTCGACAGTGTTGGCAAGCCGGCGCCAAGCGCGTCATCGTCACCGACGTCAGTTGCAATGAGCCTCGCCGCTGTTTTCAGCGTTCCGGCATTCAGGCCGCAGCTCGCGCCGAAGGCGCTGAGGTCCTGCTCCCCGATCCAGAGCTCTATCGCGAAGTTGATCTCGGCGGCGTCGTCCTCAAGAGCTGGCCCGTCTTCACGCCATTCCTTGAAGCGGACAAGATCATCAATCTCCCCATCGCCAAACACCACGGCCTGGTCGGCGTCACTCTCGGCATGAAGAACTGGTACGGCATCCTCGGCGGCCAGCGCAACCGTCTTCATCAGCAGATTCACCAGAGTCTTGCTGACCTGGCCAACTTCATGCTGCCGACCGTCACGCTTCTCGACGGCTACCGCATTCTGATCCGCAACGGCCCCACCGGCGGGAATCTCGAAGACGTGGTTCTCAAGAAAACTATGGTAGCTGGCACGGACCCCGTTGCCCTTGACGCCTACGCTGCCAAGGCCTGGTGGAATCTCGACCCCGAGCATCTGCCGTATTTGCAAATGGCCGCCGCCAAGGGCCTCGGTACCGTCGACTTTGAAACGCTTCCTGTCAATTTCAGCCAGTTGAGTTAGCTCTCAACCGGCGGTTGACACCCAGCAAGCAGAATGATCCAGCCAGCTCAGCACAACTCGTATCTCAATCTCTCTCCCGCGCGCGATCCTCTTCGGCTCGCATTGCCGCTCCGGCAGCCAGTGAACACTTCGCCGCTTTCTTCTGCCGGTCCTCCTCGGCCTGCACCGCCGTCATTTCTTGCAACGAATACGTCTCCCGGACCAAGTGAGGGCGGTGATTCTCCTGGCCAGCGGCAATGGCGAAATCGTCACCACCCGCGACCTTGATGGTGATCCGGACAGTCTTAACGGCTTTAATCTTTCCAACCCGCCCCGAGCCTCGATATTTTTGGCGATCAATTCGTCTGCAGTTTGTGAGAAGGAAAAGAAACCGTGGAGGCTGACAAGAATCAGAGCAATCAAGGCGTGGCGCATTGAGCACGCTCCTTCTCGTGAAGAACTTTTGGGATCCGGTGAACATGATGACGCAACCTACTTTGAGGTCAAAGCGCTTGTCAAGCAATTGGTGACGGGGAACTTCCCGTCCATCAGGTTCAGCATTGCTGAAGATTCACAGTTCGTAAGGTTCAAATTTGCAATGAGAAATTGCCATCGGCCACATGCCGCCTTTGCCATGATATTCTTGGCTTTCTTGGCAGCCGCGTGCGGCTTAACGTCGTCAATATGTTTCTCGGGATTTCCTCTCGAGGCACCCTGCAAAGCGGCATAGTAAAGATGCCGGCAGTCGTCGTAGCGAAAACCTGGGAGTTTCTTCACCAGGGGAAAGAACGCGATTTATGCATTTCTCAGCCAACTACGGGAGTGGATACCGTAAGTTGTTGAATCCATTACGAGCGGCGTAATGCATCTGATCTTTTTCTTCGTCTTTGCCGGATTATGCCTGGCTGGAGCCATCAACCTCCTGCTCCAGACCCATCCCATTAACAGCGCGCTCTCGCTGATTGTGGTGATGACCTCGCTCGCCGTGCTTTACCTTCTGCTGGGCGCCGAGTTCCTGGCCGCCGCACAGGTCATCGTTTATGCAGGCGCCATCATGGTGTTGTTTACCTTCGTAGTCATGCTGCTCAACGCAGGACGAGAAGAGCGAACCATGGGTAGCCGCACCTGGCGCGCCGTGGGCTTTCCCGCTGTTGCCACCATCTTCGCGGTTATCGCCACAGTAATAGTCCGGGCACAAGGCCTGGGCGTGGCCGGGCTGAGCCAGGGCATCACATCGACTGAAGAATTGAGCAAGGTGCTTTTCACCGAACTGCTGCTTCCCTTTGAAGTCACCTCCGTGCTCATCCTGATTGCGATTCTGGGAGCTGTTGCACTTGCCCGCCATGGCGCGGGCGATCCGCATGGCAACGGAGAACCCCACGGGAACCTGGAAAGGACGGCCAGCAAATGAGTCCGCTTTTTTCGCAGCCCGTCCCGCTTTCCTGGTACCTGCTCCTGAGCGCAATTCTCTTTTCGCTGGGCATCATCGGCTTCCTCATTAAGCGCAACCTGATCACAATGTTCATGTCCATTGAGCTCATGCTCAACGCGGTCAATCTTTCCTTCGTCACCTTCGCGCATCAATGGCAGTACTGCGATGCGGTCGTGCAAGGATGTCTGGCGGCACAGCCCCATGCGGTGAAGGGCCAGATTTTTGTCTTCTTTGTGATGATGGTAGCTGCGGCCGAAGCTGCAGTCGGCTTAGCCATCATCATTGCCGTCTTCCGCGCCCGCGCAACCCTGGCCGTCGACCGCATCGACCTGATGAAACTATGAACGGATCACTCCATCTCTGGCTGATTCCGCTGCTGCCCTTCGCGGGATTTCTCATCAACGGGCTGCTTGGCAAGCATCTGCCGAAGTGGCTCGTTACAGCGGTCGCCTTGCTTGCATCGTTGGGCGCGTTTGCCGTGGTGCTCTATGCTGGACTCCCCCTCTTTCTCCCATTCAGCTCGGCCTATTTGGGTCACGCCGCCCCCACTTCTTTCATCGAGACATTCGGTCCATGGCTCAACATCGGCACCCTTCACGTCGACTTCAGCTTCGTTCTCGATCAGCTCTCGCTCGTTATGCTGCTCATCATCACCGGCGTCGGCTTCCTGATTCACCTCTACTCCGTCGGTTACATGTACGAGGAAGACGGCTACTGGCGCTACTTCAGCTACCTCAATCTTTTCCTCTTCTTCATGACCGTCCTGGTCCTCGCCGGCAATGTCCTGTTGATGTTCGTCGGCTGGGAGGGCGTGGGCCTCGCATCCTATCTGCTTATCGGCTACTACTTCACGAAACAATCCGCAGTTGATGCCGGCAAGAAAGCCTTTGTCGTCAATCGCATCGGGGACTTCGGCTTCCTTATCGGAATCTTTCTGCTTCTTGCTAACTTCGGCACGCTCACGTTCTCTGAGATCGTCGCAAAGCTCGCTGCCAACCCCGGCTGGATGGGCGGCGTACTCACCGCTACCGCTCTCTGCCTCGTGCTCGGCGCCACTGGAAAAAGCGCTCAACTTCCGCTCTATATCTGGCTACCGGATGCAATGGAAGGCCCCACACCCGTCTCCGCGCTCATTCACGCGGCCACCATGGTCACCGCCGGCGTCTACATGATCGCCCGCATACATGTCCTCTTCGACCACGCGCCCTTCGCGCTCAGCGTAGTAGCCGTCATCGGCGCAGCCACGGCCTTCTTCGCGGCCACCATCGCCCTGGTGCAAAACGACATTAAGCGCGTGCTGGCCTACTCCACCATCTCGCAGCTCGGCTACATGTTCCTCGGCTGCGGCGTCGCTGCTTATTCGGCCTCCATCTTCCACCTGGTGACGCACGCATTCTTCAAGGCGCTGCTTTTCCTATCTGCGGGTGCGGTGATCCACTCCATCGGCGGCGAGCAGGACATGCGCAAAATGGGCGGCCTGCGTAAGAAGCTCCCTGTCACTTTCTTGTGTATGACCGCGGGCGTCATCGCCATCGCGGGAATCCCGCCTTTCGCCGGCTTCTTTTCAAAAGACGCAATACTCTACGCCGCATTCACGCAAGGCACTACCGGCAAAGCCCTTTGGTTTGTCGGTCTGCTCACCGCACTGCTCACCGCGTTCTACATGTTCCGTCTGTGGTATCTGACATTCCTCGGCGAACCGCGCAGCGAGACCGCCCATCATCACCATGCAACCCCATGGTCCATGTTGGTGCCGCTGGTGATTCTCGCTCTCCTCTCAATCTGCGGCGGCTGGATTAGCGGCACATGGGCTGGGGTTGGAAAATTCGGCAGCTTTCTGGCACCCGCGCTGGGCGCGACCACGACAGAGGCAGGCGATTCTTCGCTTGAGCTGACCCTTAGTATCGTCGCCGTCATTGTGGCTCTTATCGGCTGGTATATCGCGCACCTTTTTTACAAGCAGAGGCCTCAGCAGCCCGCAGAATTGGCCGCAGCGCTTCCCGGCGGTTACAAGTTCCTCTCCAACAAGTGGTATGGCGACGAGTTCTATGGCGCGACCGTGGTCAAGCCGCTTCTCGCTATCTCCACATATCTGTTGGGCTGGTTCGTGGATAAAGCAATTCTCGGCGGCGCCGCATGGCTGCTCGGCGGCATCGCCACGTTCTCAGGAGCCCTGTTGCAGCGCTGGCAGTCGGGGAATCTGCGCTCCTATGCTGCATGGCTGGCTGCGGGAGCCGGTGCATTGCTACTCTTCGTCGTGGTTCCCTGGACTTCTGTGCTGGCAAACTTCGGAATTCATCTCACTATGGCGGGCCACTGAGAATGAACGAAATCAACAACTCGATTCTCACGTGGATTATCCTGGCCCCGCTAGCCGGCGCAGTGCTGGTCACGCTCGTTCCGGACCGCGCCAAACTGCCCAACTGGATCGCACTTCTCACCACGCTAGTCAGCTTCGGTCTGGCCCTCCATCTGCCCTATCACTACGACAGCGCGCGCGGCGGATTTCAGTTTGCCATCAACCGCGCATGGATCGAGAATCCTGCCATCTTCTATCACGTCGGCGTCGACGGACTGAGCCTTTGGCTTGTCGTCCTCACTGGCCTGCTCGCTCCCATCGGCATTGTCACCAGTTGGAACGCCATCACCGAGCGCCGCAAAATCTACTTCGCGCTTTTCCTGGTTCAACAGACAGCCATGTTTGGCGTCTTCATCTCGCTCGACCTGATGTTGTACTACGGCTTCTGGGAGCTTTCGCTGGTGCCCATGGCCATCCTCATCGCCATGTATGGACGCAAGGACGGACCCAAAGCCGCACTCAAGTTCTTCCTTTTCACCTTCATTCCCTCGGCCCCGCTGCTGGTTGCAATCTTATGGATCTACGCCCAGACCCGCAGCTTCGACTTCGCTACACTTCAGTATTGGATCGCCAGCGGTGCGCTTCCCGCCGGTCCACTGTGCTGGGCCGCCTTCGCGTTCCTCTTCGCCTTTGCAGTCAAGGTCCCTGTCTTCCCGCTGCACGGCTGGATCGCCGATACCTACAGTGAGGCTCCTGTCGCGCTCTCCATGGTGGTGGCTGGCAAGCTTGGCCTTTACTCCATGCTCCGCTTTCACATCGGTCTCTTCCCGATGCAGGCTCGCGCGCTCGCCCCTTATCTCGTTGCCCTCGCGGTTATCGGCATTCTCTATGGCGCGTGCCTAGCATTGGTCCAACGCGATTTCTGGCGACTCCTGGCCTTTGCCGCGCTCAGCCATCTCAGCATGATCGTCCTGGGAATCTATGGATTCACATCCACGGGTTCTGCCGGCGCGATCTACCAGATCCTCAGCCACGGCGTGGTCGATGGAGCACTTTTCCTGCTCCTCGGCGCTCTCTACGATCGCTACGCAACCAGCCAGATCAGTGCCTATGGCGGCGTGGCCAGCAATCTACCGCGCATGGCCACGCTCTTCGTTATCACGACTCTCGCCATGATCGGCTTGCCGATGCTGAGCAACTTTGTGGGCGAGTTCCTGGTTCTCTCCAGCACGTTCATCGGCGTGAGTCGCGGTTGGGCCGTTGCCGCCGCCGTGGGCGTCATCCTTGGAGCGACTTACATGCTATCGCTCGTCCAGCGCCTCTTCTACGGACCGCAAAGCGCGCTAGCCACATCCAGGCCCGGCCCCGAAAACGATCTTCACTTCCGTGAACTCGCCGTTCTTGCCCCGCTCGCTGTATTGATGCTGGTCATGGGGCTGGCACCCTCAATATGGCTCAATGCCATCGAATCCGGCGTGCATCCTCTGCCACAATCGCAGAAAGCCGTGACAACGCAACGTCGCATCTTCCTGGTTAGTTGCAGGGCCGCGATGGTTGAAACGTCTGAGCTTGCTTCTCAATGCCGAATGACCGGGGAGGTCCAGCGGTGAATCCAGTGCTCGACATCTACCGCATCCTTCCTGAACTCGTCCTCACGTTGACCGGCGTTTTCATCATGCTGATTGACGCAACGCTCCCCTCGGGATTTCCGCGCCGTTTCCTCGGCTGGATAGCCGCATTCGGAACCACACTGGCACTGTGGGCCAGCATTTTGCAGCTATCTTTACCCCAGGGAACCGGTTTCTATTCCACCGTCGAAACCAGAGCCTTCACTATCTTCTTCCATGTCGTCATCTGCGGTATCGTGCTGGTGGCCTTGCTGGCTTCGCTCGATACTCTGCCCGAAGACAGCCATCACCAGGGCGAGTACTATGCGCTCGTTGTCTTCGGCGCGGTTGGAATGTGCCTGATGACCGGTGCTATCGAATTGCTGGTCGTGTTCATCGCGCTCGAAATATCATCCATCTCCACGTACGTTCTGGCCGGCTACCGCAAGAACTCAGGCCGCAGCCCTGAAGCGGCCATCAAGTATTTTCTCCTTGGCTCCTTTGCCACCGCCTTCCTGCTCTATGGCATAGCCATGATCTTCGGGGCCACAGGAACCACGCAGATTTACGAGATTGCTGCGCACCTAACATCCTCAACCCCTAATCACTCTCTTGTGCTAGCCGCCATGGCGCTCATGCTGGTGGGCATCTTGTTTAAGGTTTCTGCCGCGCCCTTCCACGTCTGGACACCCGACGTCTATGAAGGTGCGCCCGCACCGGTCGTGGCTTTGCTCTCGACCGCTCCCAAGGCCGCGGCCTTTGCAGTCCTCCTGCGCGTAGCCTTTGAAATCTTCCCCTCGCTCCATTCCATCTGGATGCCGATGCTCTGGGCCGTTGCCGTGCTTTCCATGACCGTAGGCAACTTGGCTGCGTTACGCCAGCAGAACGTCAAACGGATGTTGGCCTACTCTTCCATCGCACACGCTGGCTACATATTGGCCGCCTTCGGCTGCGCCACCGACCCTAAGGGGTTTGGAGCCGGTGGCATTGCCGCCGTCAGCTTCTATATCGCAGCCTATGGGGCCATGAACGCCGGCATCTTTGTTGTCGTCACTCTGGTTAGTGGCTACGACGAAGAACTCCCCTTCATACAGGATTTTCGCGGCCTCATCTATCGCGCGCCTTTGCTCGGCAGTGCGCTGATCTTCTTCTTAATTTCACTGGTAGGAATCCCGTTCACTGGTGGATTCTTCGGCAAGTTCTACTCCTTCTCGGTGGCCGTCGGCGGGGGTGGAGTTTGGCTGGCAATTATTGGTCTCCTCAACTCGGGACTGGCCGCGGCTTACTATCTCCGCCTTGCACTGGTCTCTGTACAAGTCCCTGACGACAAGCAGAGCGCAATGGCCTTCCCACGGCCGCCCATTGGCATTGCAGTGGGAGCGGCTCTTCTTTTCGCGGTCGCCGCCTCGCTGGTCATGGGTATTGTGCCCAATAAAGTGCTACGCGCTGCTGAGGGAGGCGCGCACACTCTGCAAGCTCCTCCCGTGGAGTCAAGCGCCCCTCTGGATAATGCCGGCATCGCGTCCCGCGCCCTGGCTCCGCCGCACTAATCCACTTCGGACATTCGCTCATCCAGGAGTCGCCTGTAGTAAGCCTGCGCCAATCCAAGCACCTGGTCGTCTGCGAAATGCTCTTGAACCCAAACTCGTGCTGCCAGTCCCATTCCCTTGCGTCGGTCCGGGTTGCGCAGCAAACCCAGCACGGCTTCGCTGATTGCCTTCGGGTAGCCGGGTGGAATCAGCAGCCCCGTAACCTCCGGCACCACGGAATCGCGCGATCCCGTAGCAATAGTCGTTACCACCGGAATCCCCGTGGCCGCGGCTTCCAGCACTACGTTGGGAAATCCCTCGCGCCAAGTGGGCAAAACCATCACATCCATAGCTCGGTAATAGGGCGCCGCGTCTTCCACAAAGCCCGTCAGGTGGATCTGCGGATGATTCACGATCCTGGCCCGCAATCCGTCATCCAATGCGTCCTCAGCAGCATCGAACCACCCGACAAGCAGCAACCGAACATCCGGCAACGCCTTCAAGATCAGGTCAAAGGCATCAATCAGCTCTGGAACTCCCTTGTCGCGCGTCAATCGTCCCGCGAACCCCACCACCGCGGCGTCTCGAGCTATCCCAAAATGCGCTCGCACCTCGCTCGGCCCCGGTGAGAAGCGCTCCACATCTACCCCGTTGGTGCTGCCCGCACCCAGCAGGTGTAACTTCGCAATTGGAGCGATGTTGAGCGCCAGCGCTTCTGCACGCAAGCTCGCGCTGTTACAAAGCACAACATGAGCGCATCCAGCAGCCACACGCTCTGCAACTAAAAGCAACCATCGCTTGAAACCTGTGGACCGTTCAAGTTTCAAACCGCGCAGCATGTAGACACGCACCGGTACGCCCGCAAGCATGGCCGCCAGATTGCCCAGGAGCCCTGCCTTTGGAGTGCTGAATTCTGTCAGATCCGGTTTGAGCGTGAGCAGGAGCAGCCAAAGACGCACCAGGGCCAGCAGATCCGCTAGCGGTGCGATGTCTCGCCGCATTGGAATAGCAACTGCTTCCACACCCTCATTGACCGCTATGCGATCCACCAGTTCCCCAGGGCTTGAGACCAGCGTGATTTGAAAACCCGCGTCACTCAGTGCTCGTAGTCTCCCCGTAAGCGTCAGGCAGGTCTGCGGATCCGTAATCCCCACCACGATTCGGCGAGGTACTGCACATCCAGGCAACTCATTGGCGTTTTGAGACGCATCGGCAACCGGCATCGTGCGAACCTGCAACATGAGTCGTCTCTAGGTTGATGCTTGGAGAAGTCAGAGAAAAGTTACCACCCATCGACGATGAATGACTGTGAGCTAAAACACGGCTTCAACGTGATCGCTCCTCTTATTCTTTTTACTCGCGGTAAACCTATGCTCTCCGTGGAACCTATGAAGTCCCGGCCCAGAATTCTTCTGCTCATCCCGCATCTAGGTGGCGGAGGCGCGGAACAAGTCGCCGCGCTGCTTGCGCAGGGCCTCTCTCGCCGGAAATACGAGCTGCATCTGGCGCTCATCACGCAGAAAGACCTTGACACGAAAGAACTGCCCTGGAGAGTTGGCGTCCACGTTTTGGGCGCATCTCGCGTGCGTTTCAGTGCTTTCCGTTTGCTTCGTTTGATCCGCCATCTCAAACCGGACCTGATCTTGTCCGGCATGGCGCACCTTAACTTTCTTCTCCTGCTACTGCGCCCGCTTCTTCCTCGAGAAACATGCGTGCTCGTCCGGCAGAACGCAACAGTCTCCGCCGCGCTAGCATCGGATGACGCTCCTCGCCGCACCCGCATGCTCTATCGCCTGTTGTATTCCCGAGCTGACCGCGTGATCTGCCAGTCTCCCGCAATGGCCAGAGAGTTCACCGCGGAGGTTGGGGTTCCGGAACAACGGCTGGCGGTGCTGCCGAATCCCATCGCGGTTGAAGCCATCCGAACCAGGAATGAGGACACTTCAAACCCATGGGCCAGCCTTGGATCTGGTACGTTAGGCCCTCATCTGCTTGCCGTGGGCCGCCTCTCGCGAGAGAAGGGCTTCGATCTACTGATTCACGCGCTGGTCGCCGTGCGCGAGCAGTTCCCCCAGGCTGATCTGGTAATTGCAGGCGCAGGCCTGGAAGAAGCCGCGTTGAAGTCTTTGTCTTGCAAACTCGGCTTGGAATCCGCAGTGCATTTCCCCGGCTACGTTGACCATCCCTCGGCATTCTTTCCCGGCGCTTCTCTTTTTGTGCTCTCCTCCCGTCACGAAGGCTTGCCCAACGCCCTGTTGGAAGCTGCTGCGGGTGGCCTGCCGCTTGTTGCCACGCCTGCTTCAAAAGGCCTGTCTGATCTTCTTCGTGCTCAGGATGGGGTCTGGCTTGCCGACGAGATCACTGCCAACGCGCTCGCCTCGTCCCTGATCGCAGCCCTCAATACTCTGTCTCCAGGACAGCGCTTTCCGCACCCATTCGTCGAGCAGTTCAGTCTCAACCGCGCAATCTGCGCCTATGAGGATCTGATTGACTCATCCCTCAGGGAGCGCGGGCAGTGAACCACCTGGCCTTTGTCATACCCACCATCGACCGCATTGGAGGCGCGGAGCGTCAGGCCATCTTGCTCGCTAAAGGCTTCCGCAAACGTGGCTGGCGGGTCAGCGTAGTAGCGCTCTCCGGTGCTGGGGGAGAAGCAGCAACCGGTCTAATCTCCGCCGGCATCAACTTCTTCACACTAGAGATGCGCAAAGGACTGGCAGATCCACGCGGATGGCTTCGTTTCAACCACTGGCTCAAACGCAAATCTCCCGACGTCCTTCAGGCTCACCTGCCCCACGCGGCCTGGCTATGCCGCTGGTCGCGGCTCGCTGCGCCGGTGCGGGTGATGGTGGATACGCTGCACAGTCCCTCGACAGGCACCATCGGCCGGCATCTCGGTTATCGTTGCAGCGACTGGCTTGCGGATGGCGTCACCGCCGTAAGCCGGGCCGTCGCCAACGTGCATTTGTCCGCCGGAATGGCATCACAAATCACGGTCATTCCCAACGGCGTGGATGTGGAAGAATGGCGGCCAGACCCGCAGGTCCGCGCAATGGTTCGCCGCGAATTCAACCTCAGTCACGAATTCCTCTGGTTCGCCGCAGGCCGTCTGGACCCGGTCAAGGATTACTCCACCCTGCTCGCAGCCATGGCACAGATTCCGCAGGCAACCCGGCTTGTAATCGCCGGTTCTGGGCCGCTCGAAAGCGACTTGCGTTCGCTTTCGAAGTCGCTCGGCATCGATGATCGTGTGCGCTTCCTCGGTTTTGAACCCGACGTCCGCCGCTGGATGCAGTCCGCTGACGGATTCGTGGCCACATCGCTATGGGAAGGACTGCCGATGGCTCTGCTCGAAGCTGCTGCCTGCGCTCTGCCCGCCGTTGCCACCGAGGTTCTGGGGACGCGCGAACTGGTGCAGGACGGAAAGACGGGCTTGCTCGCTCCCGCGGTCAATCCCGTCAAACTCGCGGAGTCCATGTCCGTGCTGATGGAAGCCTCGCCGGAGGTACGCAAAGCCATGGGACAGCGCGCTCGGCAAAATGTGATCGACTCGTTCAGCCTCGGCACCGTGCTGTATCGCTGGGAAACCTTCTATCGCGAACTTCTCTTACGCAATCCAGTCCCGAGGCGTCATGGCCATCAGGCAGGTACTCCATTTTGAATGCCGTGCTTCAAAAGTCACGCACTTCTAAGTGCGTTTGAATGTTTTATCTCTTCCCAATCTTCGTGCGCCAGCGCGATATTCTTGCCCTGAGTCGGGAACCCCGAATGCGCACCAATGCAAGCGCGCCGCACAGCCGCTCACCGAAACCGAATTCATGCACCGTGAACTCAGCAACCACTCGATCCACCGAGGTAAACTGCGCCGCATGTTGACCCAGAAACACCCGCAATTTTTCGATTAGCGAGTCAGGAGCAGTATTACTGTGTACGCAGACGGTCCAAAGCCCATTCGGTTTCTCCAGCGGCTCCCAAAGCTGTTGTGGAATCCAGGTCAGACCGTCCCGCTTGAATGGGCCGCGTGCAAAACCGTCCGAGACTAAATTGATTCCTTCATTGCACAACACCCGCAACGTCGCATGGTCGGAGCCGTGGCACGGTGCAACCCAGATCTGTGGAGTCAGCCCATGCTCGCGGAGAATCGCAAGCCCCGCCCGAATCCATCTTTGCTGATTCTCCTCAGCCTCACCGGCGAACTCAGTCTTCCGATGCAGCGGCACCAGGCTCCGCCCCTGGCTGACGCAAAGATGCGTGTAACCATGCAGGCCGATCGCAGCTCCTGAAGCCTCCATCGCACGCATATGCGCCCAGAAGTCTGGATCCGGAACTGAAAAATCCAGTTCGTGATCGCGGTTATCCGGAACCACGGCAAGAATTGGCTGAATTCCAAACTCGGCAATAAGAGGCAAAAATCGCTCCCATCGTTCCCGCGCCATCGTCGGACAAAGATCGTCGAATCGCAAAAGATATTGCGCTTGCTCGTGATTCATATTTCCGCCGCCTGTGGAATCAGCTTTCTCGTCCAATACCACAGAAAGAGGAAAGTGCTCACGGTCCACAATGAAGTGGCCAGTGCAATGCCGGCCACACCGAACCAGCGCATCAGAATTAGATTCAGGACAATATCCAACCCCAGGTTGATCATCCCGCAATACAAAATCAGATCGGTACGCCGCATAGCCACCAAAAAGCGATAGAAGACCCGGCTGCAAACGAAGAATGGAATCTGAATCGCATACATCATCAGCACCGGCGTCACCACCGCGGTATCATGTGTGCCAAAAACTCCATGCTGAAAAATGACGCGGATCAGCATGTGCGACCCGCCGATCACCGCCACCGCCAGCGGCACAGAAACCAGCGCGGTAATCCTCAGCCATGTGCGCAGCGTGTGCCGGCATCCGGCCCAATCTTTAAGGGCGATCATCTGGGAAAAGTAAGGCATGACAGCCGTTGAAACCGCGCCCGCCAGCAACGTCAGAATCACGCTGACAAACCGATTCGCAAACGCCAGCGCAGAGACGCTTCCCGCAGGCAGCATGGCGGCCATCGACTGGTCCACAAGCAGGCCGCCCGACGCCACCGCGCCGCTCAGCAGAACCGGGCCGTACTGGTGCGCCACCTCGCGTGTCGCCTCATTCATTCCGTGCCAGTACAACCGAAAGCGGTATCCGTGCGCGTCCATCATCCACGTCACCACGACAACCTGTACCAGCGCGCCCGCCAGGTACGCGTAGACCACAGCCCAAATGCCCAGCCTGCTGCCCAACAGCCAGGCCCCGGCAAGAATGCTCACTGGAACAGCCATGGATGTCAGCGCCGGCAAGGCGAAGCGGTCGAATGTGTTCAGTACCGCGGTGCAACTGGTCGCAATTCCCGTCAGCAGCACCACCGGCAGCAGAGCGTAAAAGAGCCGCACGGAAAGGTCCAGCTTGGCAGCGGCGAAATGGGACGCAATCAACGGGAAGAAACCGCGCGCCGTCACCGCCATTGCTGCACATGCGATCCCCAGCAGCACGCACATCCACAACATCGAACTCGAAAGTAGCTTCTGCGCCTCGGTCTGGCCCTCCTGTTCCCTCACCCGGATTAGTGTGGGCACAAGCGCCTGGTTCATCGACTCCGAAATTAGATTGATGAGCAATCCGGGAATCAATGCGGCCATCAGAAACGCATCCATGGCGTCGGATCGTCCATAGATGCCGGCAACCACCACCTCCTTGAAGGTTGCAATTACCTTGACCAGAATCCCAGCCGCAGCCACAGAAGCAGCAGCGCGGAAAATGCTTTGATTGACGCTTGCGCGTATTGAAGGTCGATCGAATTGAGATATGGATGCCATCTCAACCTTCAGCCAATGGCAAAGGCTGGACCGTTTCAAACACTGGACCTTGCTCTTCACTGCAGAAACAGAGCGCAAGCCGTCTCGGATCGTCGATCGCAAGCCGCCCCGCTAGCGCAATCATCCCCAGCAGCAGCCACGTAGTCCGGCTCTCTTCAACTGTTGCAACTAGAGAAGTGACCACCCAAACCAGCAGCGCGGTAATCAACGCCAGCCTGATCGTACCGTGCGTCTGCATGGCCGCCCGCACTACCGCAATCACGATAGCCACGGCAAGAAAGAAAGCGCACAATCCCCCGCTCACCACGATGGAAAGCACAGTATTGTGAGCCGTATCCAGCGGATTCAATCCCGCCGCGCTCACAAACGAGCCAGCTCCCGTGCCGAATAACGGTGCGTGCTCAAAGGCGTCCCAGCCCGTGCTCCAGATATTTAACCGCTGATTCAGATCGCCTCTCTGGATCTGTTCCGGAATGGTAGCGAGGCGTTCAAACGTCTCGTGTGGAACGCCGAACCAGAGAACCGCCGCAATCGCCGGCATTTCAAATGCACCCGCGATCACAACCTTCGCATTGCTCTTGGCCAGCAACACCCCGCAGCCAGCCATCGCAACCAGCGCCGCGAGGAATCCGCCCCGAGAAGCCGTAAGCAACACGGCAACCAGACCCAGCGGCAGAAACCCAAGCGCCAACAACTTGCCAACCCAGTGTCGCTCGCCACCCAACAGAAGAGCAGCTAACGGAAATCCAAGATCCAGAAATCGTGCCACGTCGTTCGGATCCTGCCCGGTAGCCGCAAATCGAATCTGACCCGAGGCGATTGCCTCCAGTGATCTGAAGTTGATCAAGGTAAGCACGGCCAGCACCCACGATCCAGCCACATAGGCCCGCAGCAGAGCGCGCAGATCCTGAGGGCTTTCGGCAAACTCCCAAACCAGCCAGACGATCATCATCTCCTGGAAAAAGCCGCGCATCCTCTCGAGCGTAGCCAGCGGTTCAATAGTCCAGAAATACGAGCAGCAGAACCACAAATAGAGTGCCAGCACAAGCCATTGCATCAACCCTGGAGTGCGCAATCGCCCAGCTTGCAGAATGGCCGGAATCGCCGTCAGCAGCGCCAGCAAACCGGCGATGCGTGCAACGTTACCAAGCGGCTCGCCCAGGTCCAGGGAGTATTCCCACGGAATCGCAAAGGCGAAGAGCAGCAACAGCCACCAGGCAATTTTCCGCATCCCTCAATACCTCTGCGAGTAAACCAGACCCGAGTAAATGCTGACGCCAATCGCTGACTGAATCGCTGACTCCATCGTCCTGTTTATCAGGTTCTTGGCCATCGAATCGGGCACAAACAAAATGTCGCGGTCGTGGACCATCTGATCTGGATCCTGTCCGCGCAAAATGCGTTTCAGGTTCAGCGTGGTCAGCGTCCGGCCGCCCTTCTGTTCGCGAATCAAGATCGCTTTGCCTGTGGCCGCATTTTGTGTCGGCCCCCAGGCCAGCGAGACCGCCTGCAGAACGGTAAGCCCCTGCACTGGGTCCACCGCGAATCCTCCTGGCCGCATCACGTCGCCCACCACGTACACCAGTCCCGCCCGGCTCACTTCAACGGTATCTCCCGGACTGAGCTCCGGATTATGATCTGTGCCAGGATCGCTGCCATTCGGATCTAGCGTAACCCGTTGCGGTGTATTGGGGTCGCTGCGGTGGATGATGTTCACAAGTCGGCCCGCGCCCGGTGCAATGCCCGACGCTTGCGAGATGGCATCCAGCAGGCGGTGGTGCACCGCATAGGCATATACGCCCGGCCGTGCAACCTCGCCCAGAACGCTTATATCCTGTCCGGCGTACGCCAACACCAATACCGAGACCTCCGGATGACGCAGCATCCCTTTGGTCACCAGCGCAGCTTCAATCGCGTGCCTTGCTGCCAGTTCATCAAGCCCTTCCAGGCTCACTTCGCCGATCATCGGCAGCGTCACCGTTCCCGTCGATGAAACGCGCACCATCGAATGAAACTCCGGCGTGCGGTATTCGGCAATCTCAAGAAAATCGCCCGGACCAATGGGCGCGGGCATGACAACCTCGGTCTGCGAAGTTCCAGTCTGCACCCCAGCCTGACTTGTCCCAACCGGCTGCGCACCGCCTGCGCTGTTCCACACCGGCGGAGCATCTTTGACATTGGGCTGCTCCCGTGTTTCCACAGTCTGTGGAATGTGCGCCACACCCGTAGGCAAGCCAGAAGTGCTCGGGGTCGGCGCCTGTCCATGCGTCACTTCGCCTGCCAAGACCAAAGCCAGCAGCGCTACCAAAACACGCGCATCTGGAGTACCAAGCGTTTCAAGCAAGAGAGCGCCTCCAACTGCCACCCAAACTCCGGCAAATAGCGTAATCGCCATGTAGAGCGACAGGTCCGGTGCAACCGGTTTTACTGGCTGGCGCGCATAGTCCACCACCGCGATGTTCGGGCGGTGGATGCCCGAAGCGAGCCCCGCTTCATCCACCTTCTCCTTCACCCGCGTGTACAGTTCGTGGCTGGCGTTGGCTTCCTGACGCATTACCGCGTATTCAATGGCAGCCCGGTTCAGCTTCATTCCTTCCGCGGTACGCTCGTCCAGATTCTTGCGAACCAGTTGCTCGCGATCGATGGCCGTCTGCCAAGCGCTCCTGAACCGCTCCACCAGCTTCACGTCTTCCGCCTGTTTCTGTCGGTCCAGATCCTGCAATTCGCCGCGAATCTCCACCACACGTGGAAAACTCGGGCCGTATTCCGTGCTGTACTGAGCCAGTTCCTGCTCCAGTAGGCTGCGGCGTGTGTGAATCTGCTCCAGCAATGCAGTCGCAAGAATGCCACCCTCGCCTTGTAGCCTTGGATCGCTGGCGACCACCAACTCTGGGTCGCCCTGCGAAGCCGAACGATACTCCGCCTCGCGTAGAATACGATCGGTGGTGGTAGCCACCAACTGACGGCTCAACTCGTCAACTTCCAACAAGACCGCTGTGTGCTGGTTTTCGCCCGTCTGCCCATTCGCCAGCGTTTCCGGCGTGCTGAGCAGATCATGCGTTCGTTGGAATTCAGACAGCCCTTCCTCGTCTTGATCTACACGGGCCTTCAACTCTTTGAGCTGTCCTCCAAGCCAGTCCGATGCCTGTCCTGTTGCCTGTACCCGCGACTCGCTCTCCTGTTCGCCATACGCGCGGATCAGTGCGTTCACCACCGCAGCCGACAACGCTGCATCCCTGCTGCGAAACCGAATCTGAATCAGTATCGTGCGCGGCATGGTCTGCACGCTGAGCCGTCTGTGGAACCGCTCCAGCAGCCATGCCTCACCTTCAGCATTCGCTGCTGAACCAGGATCACCCAACGCGCCTGAGCGTGCGGCAGCGCTTGCAACCGGAAACACCGGGTGAAACTCCGGAAATCGAGACGCAAGATTTCCCATGAACGCCGGTGCCTGGTAGAGCTTCAGTTCCCCAATTACTCTCCACGCCAGTTGATCGCTGCGAAAAACATTCGCCAGTGTCTCCTGTTGCAGCGGCCCTGAGAAGACCGATGCCGAATCGGTCTGTTCCCCACCGTCGAGACTCAGCGAAGAAGCCGGTGACGTGCGCAATGCCACCTTGGCTGTCGCTTCATATTGTTTGGGGGCGATCAGGCAATACAGAAGGCACGCCAGTAAAAGTCCGCCGACCGTCAAACCGACCAGACTGCGACGACGGACCAGAACTTCCCACAGCGCGCGCAAAGAAGTCGACGAACTCTGCCGACTGACGACTGCTCTCGGCCGCATTGCGGTTTCATGCGGCGATTCGGTCTGGCGTTCGGTCAACTCCGGCAAGGGGGTAATCTCTGTCTATCGCCCTCGCGCAGGGCATTTTTCAGCCCCTTTCAACCGAGAATCCACCGCTTAGGCAATCTCTCGCAGTGTGTCAGACCTGAACCAAATTGCGAGTGAGTAACATCACACGTCAAATCGCAACGAAAAGCCGTCGCAGTTTACTGGGAACCATCAGCCGCCTCGCTGGCCCGATACCATTCCACCGTCCGCCTTAATCCTTCGCGGAAATCGACAATCGGCTGATATCCCAGCAGTTCCCCTGCCAGCCGAATATCGGCCAGCGAGTCGCGAATGTCCCCGGCGCGCCCCGCCGCATACCCTGGTTTTCCGTTATATCCGGTAAGTTCGCACAGGAGCTCAAATGTCTGAATCAAGGTGATCCGCTTCCCGGTAGCCGTATTCATCACCTTTCCTGAGACCTTCGCCGCCGGCGCTGCAGCGGCCAGCAGGTTAGCGTGAACCACGTTATCAATGTAAGTAAAGTCGCGGCTCTGCTCGCCGTCGCCAAAAATCGTGGGC